>SWCD01021331.1_pt1 | contig 40473 bp, 40 predicted proteins | sample 4693011 | NCBI WGS metagenome assembly SWCD01 (sample SAMN10267278, study PRJNA491770) | bioreactor metagenome | isolation source: DHS bioreactor inoculated with marine | place: Japan: Omine Ridge, Nankai Trough
TGATAGTGTGGCGATTTGCCATGCGAAAGTAGGGAATTGCCAAGCGCTTTATCCCAAACCCAGACCTGACGACAGGCCTGGGTTTTTTTTTGTCCGCCAAGCCGCCCCCGCATCGGGCGACTGGCCCGGGCCCGGCTTACGCGGCTCGGGTTTTATACACTTTCAATGCAAATTGCAGGATGCTAATGAGTGAAATTGGACTACTCTGACTATACGCCATCCTTGATGGATGAATATACGCTTGGATCCTATCGGATGGGATCGGTTTTCGGGTCATATTCAACCGGATTTTTGACGACTTTGATTCGCTTTGTTGAGCGATTGCCGGAATCACATCGGGAAATGGCCTATGGCTATCCCGGTTCCGTCGCGTCAGGAGGGAGGATCCTCGAGGCATTCCTCCCCGTTATCCCGTTGCCAGCACATGCATTCGTTTTAAATTGAAGGCTAGGGTCACCAGTTTCCACTTACCCGCTGCCGCCTCAACGCCTTTCGGCAAGAATTAGCGGAAGCTCAGCAACTGTTTGATGATCCCAAACACAGGCTCGACCGTGCTTTTGCGTTTGCCGTAAAGTTCACGGCCGTGAATTTTCGGCTCTTTTGGCCGGCGTCATTGGTTTCATGTTCCGTCTCATCCTTCACCAGGCGTTCTGCTAGCGGCAGATGATGGGTTTTCATGCCCAAGGCGATGAGCGGAGCAATCTTTTCATCCATACAGGTCTGGATATTATCCTTACTGAAGCAGCCGTTGTCGACCTGCCGCGTTTTCGGTTTGCCGAAACAGTCTGGCTGGGCTTGCAGCGCCTTCAGCATCGGCTCAACTTGCCGCTTGTCGTTGGCGAGGGGCACGAAGACGTTGACGCTCGTCATGATCTGAGGTTCTGCATCGGTCAGTTTGATCTGGTCCTTGGCTTGTAGACCGGTTTCAGGCGCCTTGGGCTCCGCCAGAGCTTTCAGGCGATCTGCCCGGCGCGCTATTTCCGTCGCCTTTTTCAGCGAGGCTTGAACTTCTCGCGCAGTTGCGCTTCCGGCTTTTCGATGTGACCATGGGGCAAGGCATTGTGCTTAGAAGTATTGAAGTATTATAGCTTTGGTCTTGGTGCCATCCAGCGAATGTCGGCTCTAAGTTTGGTTATTTATATTGAGTTGGTCGAATGTCGCTTCAATCAAACCAACAGCTTTTTTTGTACCTTGTACGGAATCCATCTTATCTTTCGCATTAAGTGCATTTACTTGCAGGTCGGTTGATTGTAATACCGTTTTTATTCTTTCTGATAATGTTGCTGCGGTAGCGTTTTTTGCCGGTAGAGGCGTCGGAGCCAAGCCTAAATGTTGAAGTTGGCAAGCCCAAAATAGTTGTTCGTCCATGAAGGGTACTACGATTGAGGGGCAACCGCTGAGTGTGGCAGAATGAGTGGTTCCGGCGCCGCCGTGATGAACAACGGCGGCGCAATACTTGAATACAATCTGGTGGGGGTGTCTGCCGACAAAATAAATGTTACCTAACTGTGTGTCGGGCGGATATCTGTCCGAACTGGTTTGAATGATTGCACGGCAATTTGCCTGTAAAGATGCCTGAATAAACAAATGCATGCTCCATTCAGGTACGGCTTGTTGGAGGCTGCCGAATGTCATATAAACAGGTTTTTCTCCCTGATCAAGAAACTGTTTCAGACTCTTAGGGATTAACCAGGTTTCAGCCTCATCGGATAGATTTAAAAAACCACAGACTTGGTGTGTTTGATGCCATTGGGCCTGGTAAGGGCAAAATAACGGATCAACAGCTACCAGATTAAGACAATTCGAATTCAGCAATTCTGGAAAAACATGTTTAAAGCTTGGCATGCCTTCGCTAAGCCATAGTATGCTTAGTTTGTCTTTTAAGGCGAAATCAAAGATATAATCCAGGATACGCCATTGAAAGCGGTTAATTAAAGCACCCAAGTCAGGAAACTTGAAGGGAGGGTGATCAGTCATGGCAATTGCACCATGACAAAATGTTACACTGAAATGCGGCTTATTTTGTTTGCTAGCCGCTAATTTCAAAGGATACAGGAAGTGGTGTCCGATAACGCAATCATTTTCTTCTACCAATTGCTTGGAAGCTTCGTAGATGGACTGCTCGTAAGGAAAAAAAACAGCTTCGAGTAAAGCATTAAGCCATTGCAATGTGTTCATTCTGAAGGTGTTCTGGGCAAAGGCGGGCATATCAAACTCGATATGTGCCGGTATTTGCCGATAGCGAATAGCCAATCGCTGACAAATATCCGCATAGCTATTGTTATCGATACTGGTGACTGCCAAGGTTACCTGATGCCCTGCTTTCTGTAATGCTTCGGACAAAGCGAGTAACGGCCGAACATCGCCGTTGGATCCCCATGTTTGTATGCCTATTTTCATGATTTGCACACCATTCAAAGCAGATGAATAGCCAGCCAGACGCAGTCAGTATCCGGCGCTGTCCATTCGACGCGATGTCTGGTATGGGCGGGGATCAACAGATAGTCCCCGGCTTTTAATGCAATGCGAGCCTGATCTCGTTCATAACAAATAACCGCCTGTCCTTGAAGCAGCATGACCCATTCATCAAAGGCTTGATCGTACCAATAGCCTTCAGGTGTGACATGACCTCTGGAAACGATACGTTCGATATGCACGTTATCCCGCTCGAGCAGACATTCAAACAGTTCTTCAGGTAGTTGCGAGGGAATATTGCTAAAAATATTTGAGCAATCAGGTTTCATCTTTTATGGGGCGAAAACGATAGATGCGATAACAATATAGGCTTGCAAAGTATTTGACAATGGCTATTAATCATTTCGCGGTCTTTAATCTATTTCAGGAGCTAACCGTAAATTCAATAATAGAAAACCATGATTTTGTATAATGGGGGTTTATTTCAGACATTATTGCTGAACATTGTCAGCGGTGATTCCATACAAAAAGTGAGCCTATACAATCAATGATATCAAACAGCAATGTATCCGTATCGGTCGCTGTTATCGGTGGCGGTCCTGCAGGGTTGATGGCTGCGGATGTTTTAACCGGGGCCGGCGTAAAAGTTGATCTTTACGATGCAATGCCCTCCGTTGGGAGAAAATTTCTGATGGCCGGCAAAGGCGGCATGAATATTACTCATTCAGAGCCGTTTAACCAATTTCTCTCCCGTTACGGCTCGCGAAGAAACCACATCGAACCGATGCTTGCAGCCTTCGGCCCGGAAGCGCTTCGGAAATGGCTGCATGAACTCGGCATCGATACTTTTATCGGGACATCGGGGCGGGTTTTTCCAACTGATATGAAGGCTGCTCCTTTATTGCGTAAATGGATGCAGAGACTACGCCTGGCCGGCGTGAATTTTCATATGCGCCATCAATGGTCAGGTTGGGCTGACAGCAGGCGTGATGAACTGTGTTTTAACATACCTGCAGGTGCTTGCAAGATAAAAGCCGATGCCATAGTGCTGGCATTGGGCGGAGGCAGTTGGTCACGCTTGGGGGCAACCGGTGCCTGGGTGCCAGTGCTTACTGATCGCGGGATTGCAGTTGAACCGTTGCGCCCGTCAAACTGCGGATTTACCGTTGATTGGAGCGAGCATTTTCGTAACCGATACGCGGGGCAGCCCCTGAAGGCAGTAAGGTTGACTTTCATGGATGCGGAAGGGGGCCCGTTCCATCAATCGGGCGAATGCGTCGTGACGGATTACGGCATTGAAGGCGGTTTGATTTATGCCGTATCGGCGCCTGTGCGTGAACAGATTGCCGCGACGGGTGGCGCAGTGATACACCTTGACCTTATGCCGAATAAGGCGTTGCCGTTTTTAATCAAGCGCGTGTCTTGGCCGCGCGGCAAACTTTCCATGGCGAATCATCTCCGCAAACGTTTAGGTATCGATGGTGTAAAAGCCGGTTTACTGCGCGAGATTGTATCGGCGCAAGACTTTGCGGATCCTGTTCGGCTTTGCTCGGCTATCAAGGCGCTGCCGATTAAGCTCAAGGCTACCAGGCCTTTAGATGAAGCGATCAGCAGCGCCGGAGGAGTTGCCTTCGAGGCATTGGACGATCAATTAATGTTGCGTTCCATGCCGGGCGTGTTCTGCGCCGGCGAAATGCTGGATTGGGAAGCACCGACAGGCGGATATTTACTCACAGCGTGCTTTGCCAGCGGACATATGGCCGGGATTGGTGTACTGAACTGGCTGAAAGCCAGAGGCAGGATTTCTGGATTAACGCGTCCGGATTGATCTATCGGATAACCTTACCCCCACAGGACACAGCTAAACGGATCTATGGTCATCGATCTGCCGCAAGCGGTTGACGCCCCGGCTAATAACAATGTCGATCCAATGCTGGAGCGCGATGCCGTCAATTTAGCTAATTATTTGGGTCACTTTGCGCCTGAATGGCATACCACACCTTACGGCAAGCAAATCTGGACGCTCTGTCAGAGCGGTTCTGCAGCCGTCAAACGAGTTAGCCGGCCGTTAAGGATTTGGCTAAAAATGACTGCCTGAAATTAGCATCTTGCATAGGATGTGCCGGCCAAAAGCAGGCGCTCCAGGCGACGCGGTTAAACGCATCGCTCGCGAACGATGCGCCCTCCTGGTGTCGGCACATCCTATGTTAAACAGGGACATTATTGACGACCAAATCTCTATCAGTCGAACTGATAGGGATTTGGAAACTATAAAATGAAAAAAGCGTTATCTGCCGCAGGTTTATAGCATTTCCAGTGTTTTTTAGCTTTTGTATTGTTCCTATCAAAGCTTTCCGCAAGTCTAACCAAAATCTTGAGCCTTCTTATCGGAAATAGTCAAGGCACAGATTTCATATTTGAGTTATCTTAGAATTGAGACTGTGTTTTTATAGCGATTAGATTGATAAGGAGAATGGCTTACCATGAATATTAGAGACATTGACTTTGCCGCTTTAATCGATAAAGGTGTTGTTTTATGCCGGAAGATTTCGAGATGGCTGGATAAGGTTAAAGGGCTGGATTTTCTTGCGCCGTTATTGCTAAGGCTTTATCTCGCACCGGTTTTATGGATGGCCGGCACCAAAAAAATCGTCAACTTTAGCAGTACTGTCGACTGGTTCGGTAATACCGACTGGGGCTTGGGCATGCCGTTGCCCTGGCTGATGGTTTTATTAACGATAATGGTTGAGATTCTAGGCGCTTTGTTTTTGCTGTTTGGATTCGGTGTGCGTTTAATTTCCCTTCCGCTCATGGTCGTGATGGTCGTTGCTGCCATTACTGTGCATTGGCAATACGGCTGGCTGGCAATTGCCGGAGACAGCGGCTTATTTGCCACCAACAGAACCATGGCGGCAATGGAGCGCCTTGAGCAGGCAAAAGCCATACTGCAGCAATATGGCGATTATAACTGGTTGACCGAAAAAGGTAATTTTGTCGTGCTCAACAACGGCATTGAGTTTGCCGCGACTTATTTCATTATGTTGCTGGTACTGTTCTTCATGGGCGGCGGCCGTTACGTCAGTGCCGATTATTGGCTAACCCGTAAATATTATTGAGCGCATGAGGTGTAGATATGTTGATCAAACGCAAAGCAAATATTTTGACTAGCGAAATTACCGATCGGGCGGTTTTTGAATCACGCCGGCGGTTTATTAAAGCCGCGGCCGCCGGCTCTGCGGCTCTGATGCTGCCGACACTGGCTGAAGCTGAAAATGGCATATATGCCGATGTACTCACGGGGCCTTATTCGGCGCCTTTGTCGCCGACGGATTACGAGGATGTCACCAGCTATACGAATTATTATGAGTTTTCCACCAATAAAAAGGATTCTTCTCGATTGGCGCAGGCGTTAAAAACCCGGCCGTGGAGCGTAACGGTAGAAGGCGAGGTAGCCAGGCCCGGCATTTACGATCTGGAAGATATATTGAAAGATAATCCGCTGGAGGAGCGCATTTACCGTTTTCGCTGCGTGGAAGCCTGGTCTATGATCGTGCCATGGATCGGTTTTCCTCTGGGCCAGATGCTTAAACGGTTTGAGCCAACCTCAAACGCGAAATTTGTCGAGTTCACGACGATTTATAACCCGGACGTTATGATTGGCCAGCGCTCCGGCGTTTTGGAATGGCCTTACACGGAGGGATTAAGAATCGATGAGGCCATGCATCCTCTAACGATTATGGCCACCGGCATGTATGATGATGAACTGCCCAAGCAGAACGGTGCCCCGCTGCGCTTGATCGTGCCGTGGAAATACGGCTTCAAGAGTATCAAGGCGATCGTAAAAATCCGGCTGCTGGAAAATATGCCCGATACAGCCTGGAATAAAAGCGCGCCGAGAGAGTATGGTTTTTACGCCAATGTCAATCCAGAGGTTTCCCATCCGCGTTGGAGCCAAAAACGTGAGCGGGTACTGGGCAGCAGTATTTTCGCGGCCAAACGGAACACCGAAAAATTCAATGGTTACGGCGAACAAGTGGCGTCACTTTATTCCGGTATGGACTTAAAAAAATATTATTGATGGCGCTTGATAAAAAATACTGGACGGCCATCAAAGCCTGTGTTTTTCTGCTGAGCCTGTTGCCTTTTGTATTATTACTTAAAGCAGCCATCCAGGACCAGCTCGGCGCTAACCCAGTAGAGGCGTTGCATCACGGATGTGGGGATTGGGCATTGCGGTTTTTATGCCTGGGACTGGGACTGACACCCTACAGAAAAATAACCGGCCAAAGCTGGCCAATCCGGTTCAGGCGCATGATGGGACTGTTCGCCTTTTTTTATGCTACGTTGCATTTTCTGGTTTATGTCATTCTTGATTTGTCTGGATCGTGGTCCGCATTTAAGGACGAGGTGCCCGACAGTCCGTATATTCTAATGGGATTGCTGACTTTTTTCCTGATGATCCCGTTGGCCGTTACCTCGACAAAAGCGATGCAAAAACGCTTGGCCGCAAACTGGAGAAAACTGCACAGACTCGTCTATATCATTGTCATTACCGCGCTAATCCATTTTTTCTGGCTGGTAAAAGCCGATTACACCCAGCCACTTATCTATGCATTGATTATTTTTGTGCTGCTGGGGTTTCGCATGCTGCTGTTTTTCGGGAAAAAAATAAACAAGATCCAGTCTGCTTGGGCCAGTGAGTAAACCAGCAGCGGGACGGGGCAGGCTTATCTGATGTCGAAAGATGTTAATTGTTCATCAGGTTGTAATTCTGTCATTTCAATGTGATCGACGCGGGCCGTTAACGGCCCTTTACCACACCATTTGATGAACTCTTCCAGGATCGAGTTATCCGCTTCGGCAATAATCTCAACTCGTCCATCCGGCAAGTTACGGGCGTAGCCCTTCACATTCAACTGCCTGGCCTTGTTCTGGGTAAAGGCGCGAAAATAAACGCCCTGAACCCGGCCGGAAACCAGAATCTTCACTTTACGCATCATGCCTGTATCCTCCAGCAATAATGGATTTTCGGATTGCGGGCAAAATCCTCGGGGATAGTGGCTGCGGTAATATCCTCGATCATTAGCCCGGACAAGGCGGGCCTGTCGAGTTTAAAACGCCTGAAATTAGTCGAGAAGTATAAAATGCCGTCCGGCGCCAGCAGTGACATGGCATGCTTGATCAAAGACACATGATCGGTTTGCACATCAAACACGTCATCCATGCGTTTTGAATTGGAAAAAGTCGGCGGGTCGAGAAAAATCAAATCATATTGCCGGCAATAAGGTTGTTTGGCTTCAGTTGCCAGCCATTCCAGGCAGTCGGCCTGGATGAATTCATGGTCGCCCTGTACGTTATTCAATTGCAGATTCTTTTTTGCCCAGTTCAGATAGGTATGGGACATATCGACTGTTGTGGTCGACCGGGCGCCGCCGACGGCGGCATGTACGGTCGCGCTGCCGGTATAGGCAAACAGATTCAAGAAGCGTTTGCCTCGGGCTTGTTTCTGGATCATCAGGCGAATAGGCCGGTGATCCAGAAACAAGCCGGTATCCAGATAATCTTCAAAATTGACCTGTAATTTGCAACCGCCCTCTTCGATGATATAAAAAACGCCGGAGTCGCTGTGTTTTTCATACTGCTCGGTACTTTTTTGCTTGCGGCGGATTTTCAGGAACACCTGGTTCGGACTGATCTGCAGTACGCGTGGTATTTCCGCCAGCACGCCGGCCAGGCGCTGATCGGCCTTGTGCTGATCAATACTTTTGGGTGGTTCGTATTCCTGTACGTTGACCCAGGTTTGCTCGCCCTGATAAATATCAACAGCGACCGCATACTCCGGTAAATCGGCGTCATAAACGCGATAGCAGCTGATCCGGTTTTGCCTGGCCCATTTGGAAAGCTTTTTAAGGTTCTTTTTAAGCCGGTTGGAAAACATGTCGGCACCGGCATCGGCGGACTGTTTCTTGCTGGTCTCGGTGATTTGGCTCAGCCGTTCTTCCTGCGTTTTGGCTTTAGGCGTAAAAAAAGCGTTGTCTTCAACGGTAAAGCGCAGAAGCTTGCATTCGAGCGCGCCGTTGAACAGCGTAATTGGTTTTTGCGAACGTATCCCCAAGCGAAAGCCCAACTCCGGGTTGCTGATGATCATGGCGGCTTTCCAGCCGGTAAAATGCGCTTTCAGGATATCGCCGAAGCGCTTATACAACGCGGCCGTATCCTCTTCGCTGCCGAGCCGTTCGCCATAAGGCGGATTACAGATGACCAGTCCAGGCTTCCAGCTTTCCGCTGGCTGAGCATCGCCGATATCACGACGCTCGACATGGATTTTATGTTGCAGACCGGCATTGGTGATATGCGTTAAGGCGGCATTGATCGTGTGGCGGTTCTGATCGAAACCAACGATGACAGGCATGTTTTCAAGCCCGGTTATTTTACGCTGTTCGGCTTCCGCGCGCAGTTTCTTCCAGCTTTCGGCATCGTGTTTTTTCCAGCCTATAAAGCCGAAATAATCACGCAGCAGACCCGGCGCATAATCGGCGGCGATCATCGCACCTTCCAACAACAAGGTGCCCGAGCCGCACATCGGGTCGATCAGTGATCCCTGTCGCCGGGCGATTTCAGGCCAGCCGCTCCGCAACAGCATGGCAGCGGCCAGGTTTTCCTTGATTGGAGCCTTGATGTTGATATCGCGATATCCGCGCCGATGCAGGCTTTCGCCGGAAAGGTCCAGGCTGAGTTGTGCCGTGGTTCCATGCAAATAAACATTGATGCGGATATCGGGCTGTTCGGTATTGATGCTCGGGCGCTTTTGAAATTTGGCGCGCATCTGGTCGACAATCGCATCCTTAACTTTTAAGGCACCAAAATGCGTATTGTTAATGACTGGCGAGTTCTTGGCGCTGAACGAGACAGCGAAGCTGCCTTCCGGCCGTAAATGCTCAAACCAGTTGATTTTCTTGACGCCGTAGTACAGGTCGTCCTGGGTTTTCACTTCAAAAGAGCTCAGGACCAGTAAAACCCGGTTTGCCGTTCTGGACCATAAACAAGCCCGGTAAGCTGTTTCCAGGCTGCCTTCAAATGCGACGCCCGCCATGGTTGGCTTGGTATTCTTGATGCCGAGAGCCTGGAGTTCTTCGGTAAGAATAGTCTCCATTGCTTTGGGTGTCGTGGCAAATAATTGATAAGTAGGCATGGTCAAACAAGGCTGGGGAAATATCGGTTGGCTATCGGCTTTAGCATGGCTTCTCGGCCGATAGCCCCTATAAGGCAAGGTTTTAAACTGGCGGATTATGCGCCACGCAGGTGTTTTGGATGTTAGCTTTGTTTATTGAACTTTGATCAGTTCAACGTCAAAGATCAAAGCGGCGTTCGGACCGATTGCGCGGCCTGCGCCATGAGCGCCATAAGCTAAGTCCGAAGGGATGTAAAAGCGGTATTTAGCGCCTTCCTGCATTAATTGAACGCCTTCGGTCCAGCCGGCGATGACCCGGTTTAAGGGGAATGTGGCAGGCTCGCCCCTGCTGTAGGAACTGTCAAACTCTTCACCGTCAATCGTTGTGCCTTTGTAATGTACCGTGACATTATCGGTGGCCGAAGGCGTCGCGCCCTCGCCTTTTTTCAGGATTTCGTATTGCAGGCCGCTCGCGGTTGTGATGATATTGGGTTTCTTGGCGTTTTCCGCCAGAAATGCTTCGCCAGCGGCTTTATTTTCTTCGGGTGTAGTGGCGTTAGCCATTGAAAACATAGTGATTCCTATAAGAATGATGGTGATAACAGAAAGAATTCGAGTTTGAAGTTTTCTCACGGTTTTCCCCCTTTTATGGCGTTAATGTGAAGCAGGTAGTTTACCAAAAAAACCGGCTGTTGCCGTTTAATTCTTGTTACAGGTACTTAATTGGTTTTGAAATATTTGCGCCCGTCTGGCTACTTTGTTGGCGACCTGCATTAACCAGGGCTTCTTCAAATAGTTTTTGCGTTGATAACCGCCGTGGCCCTCGTGGTAGGCGAGGTATAAATTTCTTGTGTCCCATTTTGGTATGCCCAGCTTCTTGTAACTGATATTGCAGTACCAGCCGATGAAATCAGCGGCATCGTCAAATTCGTCGCGATCAGCCCACCAACTGCCGGCGTTATTGATATAGCTGTCCCAGGTTTCGTCTTTCGCCTGCGCATAGCCATAGGCACTGCTGGCTCTGAACCAGGGAATAATACCCAGCAGCCAGGGGCGGGGCGGCCGTGCATCGGCGACAAAATGCGACTCCTGATGCATGATGGCCATCTGGACATGAACAGGCACGCCCCATCGCTCAAATGACTTTCTGGCATGGTCATGCCAGTTATCTTTTTCCTTGAAAGTCGCGCAGATATTGTCGCTGTTTTTAGGGGGCATAGCCATGCAGGCTGTTAGAGAAAGTAGCAGGGGCAGAATGAGCGGTTTCTTCATGATAAAGCACGGAATTGAAAAACTGAAGACTATAGACAGAGTTAGAAAAAACAACCGATAATACGAACTCAGCAATATAATGACATGTCATAGTCTTGTACAGCAAGCAAGCTGCCATAAACTGATAATCAAGCAAGGAAACCTCAGATGTACTATGTAAAACGACCTTACCGTAAAAATTTAACATCGCATGGTTTGATTTATATGAGGGGGGAAGCGCGGGAAATTACCGTTAGAAACTTATCCATAACCGGGGCGCTTGCCGAATTGAACTGCAGGCAGGGTTATGAAAGTGCTGAGGCTATTTACGAGGTCATTTCGGCGTCGACAATGATAGATGTACGCTTTCCGGAAATGTGTTTAGTTGGCAATGCGGAGATCGTCAGAGTCGACATGGATGACGAACATACTTTTATTGCCATGGAGTTTAAGCGTATTTGCCATGATGTTGATGATCAGCCGTATAAGAAAAATTTTTACAGTAAATACATGGCGGCGCCGGGGCGTATCCGGTTAAATGACGAATATTTGGAATTTACCACCGTCAATGTTTCGGCGGACGGTTTAATGATTCGTCTGTCTGAAGCCATAGCCGTCGAAGCAGGCATGAAAGCCCAGTTTGAATTTGAGCAGCTGGAACTGGAAGGAGAGGTTCAAATCCTGTCGGTTGACGCCGCGAATGCCGGGATAGTGATCGGGTTAAAGTATCTGTATATCGTCAATACGGCTGTGAACGGCGCTCCCTTCTTGATCTGAAACAAATTGCATAACCTCTTGCCACCAAGGCATGCCGGGAGCCAATGGCAGATCGTTGTGGTTGGAGCCCTTAAAGCGCCAGCGCTTCTTGCGGTGCCGCAGTGAATCGAACAGCCTGTCGCCGTATTTAACGGGAATGATTTCATCGGCTTCGGCCAGCACAACCGCCGTGCTTCCCATGTAATCCTGCAGATTTTTGCTATTGTCGTACCGATCCCGGATTAGCCATTTGGCCAGCAAAAACCGGTAATGATGGTGGGCGACATTAGCCATGCTGTCAAACGGCGTGATTAACACAATGCCTTTCACCGCCACTTCGCCGCTGGCCACAATGCCTGAAACGATGCCGCTGCCGAGCGATTCGCCCCAGAGAAACAGCGGGCCGCCAAAGTCATGCAAAGCCTGTTTAGCCGTTTCAATGCCATTTGAAATCAAGACTGTTTCCGAAGGCTTGCCCGTTCGGGCTCCATAGCCCGGGTATTCGGCCAGGATGACGCGATAACCGAGCGGTTCCAGGGCTTGCGAATAATAAATACGATTGATTGCCGAGCCGGCGTTACCGTGGAAAACGATGACCGTACCTCTGTCAGTTTCCGGGGGTGTTTGCGAGATCAGTCCGAGATAATCATCATTCGTTGGCCAGAGTTTGAGGTTCAATTGCCGGGCCAGTTCCTGTTGCCGTTCTGGCGCGTGCTGAGCGGGGAAGTAGATCATTTTTCGCTGAAACAGAAAAACGACCAGCAACAGGAGCAAATAAAGCAATAGCAGCGACAACATGCGCTTGGCGGCCATGGATAGAGCGGATTAAGAACCTGCGTACTTTTGCTTATCCCTGCCTGTCCAGTAAGCCGCGGCCAGTTCGTGCGCCTGCTGCTGGGTTTCGGCCTTGCCTAACAGTTTCAGCGCAATTGCCGCCGTGCCTATGATGGAGGCTTCGGCAAATTCGTCATCGATTTTGCCCCGCCAGATCAAAGCCAGCTGTCGCGGGTCGAGTAATTCCGGTTTGACATGGCGGTGAGTGAATAAAGCCGGCCAGTTTTCGTCCGATAATTGCCCTTCGTGGACGCTTTGTACCAGGCAGTCCATGTCGGGATTACGTTCGGTCTCGCCGCCTTCACCTTTCAACACGGCCATATGCGGTTGATTCAACAAGGCGGCGGCTTGCTGGTGAACCGGTCGGTAGCCGGGATGGAAGATGCCCTGAATACTGTAGTCGGCATTAAAAGGATTCAAAAGCCGGACCAGTGTATGAACCGGTGAGCGCAAGCCCAGTATCGGACGCAGTTCTATAATCTCATGCAGTTTCGGACAGAAATGTTCCAGCGACAGGTAACTGAAATGATGTTTCTCGATTTGTTGTGCGGCTTCGGCCATGGAATGGGCGTGCTGAATGCCTAAAAACTTGAGCACATCCTGTGTGTAGATCCTGCCGGCCGTATGGCCTTCCGCGCCATGCATGAAAACCTTGATGCCATTTTCGGCCAGTAGCAGGGCAGATAGCAGAAACCAGGGCAGATGGCGGCGTTTGCCGGCATACGAAGACCAGTCCAGATCGACGGTGGCGGCAGGGCCGACAAGATCAAATGATTCCCGGGCTGCTTGGGCAAAGCCCGCCAATTCTTCCGGCGTTTCCTCCTTAACCCGCATCAGCATCAAAAAAGCGCCCAGCTGAATCGGCTGCACTTCTTCCGCCAGAATCATTTTCATGGCCTGATAGGCTTCATCCTGCGTCAGCGGCCTCGAACCTTTCTTGCCCTTGCCGAGAATACGTATGTATTCGGCGAACGGATGTTCCGGATGCGGCGTCTGCTCGTGATGTGTCAATTTCATAAGGTTAATACCACATAATGGTCGATTAATAGGGCGGCAAACATAACCATTAAATAAATAATCGAATAGCCGAAAGTTCGCATGGCGGTTCTGTCATCTTTCCGGCGCATCATCAAAATGGCGAAATAAATAAAGCCGAGGCCTAACGGTACGGCAGTCGCCACATAGATCAGTCCGCTCATGCCAGTCAGATAAGGCAGTAACGTCACGATCAACAATAGTACGGTATAGAGCAGAATATGCAACCGGGTAAATTCCGGGCCGTGCGTAACCGGCAGCATCGGGATTTCAACTTTGGCATATTCTTCGCGGCGGGCAATGGCCAGCGCCCAGAAATGCGGTGGTGTCCAGACGAAAATGATCAAAAACAGCAGCAGCGCATAAGGATGTAATTCGCCGGTCATGGCGCACCAGCCAAGCAGGGGCGGCGCCGCACCGGCGGCGCCGCCGATCACGATGTTCTGCGGTGTCATTCTTTTCAGGTAGACGGTATAGATAATGGCATAGCCGATCAATGACAGAAAAGTCAGCACCGCCGTCAGCGGGTTGACCATGAAAATCAACAGCGCCATCGCAATTACGCCTAGGACCAGGGCGAAAATAATGACATTCCTGGAACTCAATTCGCCTTTCGGCAAGGGCCGGTTTTGCGTGCGCTTCATCTCCGCATCAGCTTTCTGATCGATGAAATGATTGATGGCCGCCGCCGAAGAGGCCGCCAGCGCGATGCCTACAGTGCTGTAAATAAGCGTGTCCATGGGCGGCATGCCTGGCACCGCCAGCAACATGCCGACAACCGCGGTAAACACGATCAGCGCAACCACCTTCGGTTTGCACAGCTCAAGATAGTTTCGCCAGGAGAGCAGGGTAGAGTCGCTTGTCATTATTTAATAAATTCCAACTTTTTCATTATTGTATAGAATACCGTGAACTATTAATTATTGAAATAGTCGGAAGCGCTACCATTTACATAAAGAGGGAGTTATGAAGAATCGATTACTGTTTGCCATATTGTTATGCCTGCCTGTCTTTGCCAGCAGCGCCGAGACAAAGGTCTCCGAGCGGGTTTTAGGGAATGGATTAAAAGTTCTGGTCAAGGAAGACCATCGATCTCCGGTCGTGGTTTCCCAGGTCTGGTACAAAGTCGGATCCAGTTACGAGCCGGGCGGCATTACCGGCATCTCTCATATGCTTGAACATATGATGTTCAAAGGCACGGACAAGCATCCGCCCGGTGAATTCTCGCGCATCATCGCCGAAAATGGCGGCGATGAAAATGCCTTTACCGGCCAGGATTACACGGCCTATTTCCAGACCATGGAGAAATCCCGGCTGGAAGTCAGTTTTGAACTGGAAGCGGATAGAATGCGCAACCTGAATTTGCTCGATGAAGAACTGAAGAAAGAACTGCAAGTGGTAACCGAAGAACGCAGGATGCGTACCGACGACAAGCCGCGGGCCAAAATGCAGGAATACTTTATGGCCATGGCGCATACCAACAGCCCTTACAAGAACCCCGTGATCGGCTGGCCCGCCGATATCGCCAGTTACACCGTGGAGGATCTTCAGGCCTGGTACCAGCGCTGGTATGCGCCGAACAATGCGACGCTGGTCGTTGTCGGCGATGTCGAACCGAAGGCGGTCTTCAAACTGGCCGAGAAATACTTCGCCCCGCTGAAGCCCAGCGAGATCAAACCGCTGAAGCCGCGGACCGAAGTCGAACAGATCGGCGTCAGGCGGATGACGATCAAACTGCCGGCAAAACTGCCTTACATCATCATGGGCTATAAAGTACCCAGCCTGAAAACCGCGGAACAGGAGTGGGAGGCCTATGCGCTGGAAGTTCTGGCCGGCGTGCTGGATGGTGGCAATAGTGCCCGGCTGGCGTCAGAGTTGGTGCGCGGCAAGCAAATCGCGGTTTCGGCCGGCGCCGGGTATGATCTGACATCCCGGTTATCGGACCTGTTCGTACTGGAGGCGACCCCGGCCCAAGGTAAGACGGTGGAAGACCTGGAGTCGGCGTTGATGGAGGAAGTAACCAAACTGCAAAACGAATTGATCAGTAAAGAAGAACTGCAGCGCATCAAGGCGCAGGTATTGGCCAGCGACGTTTACGAGCGTGATTCGATGTTCTACCAGGCCATGCAGTTGGGCATGACCGAAACGGTCGGACTAGGTTGGCAGAAAGTGGACGAATATGTCGATAAGGTCAATCAGGTGACGGCGGAGCAGGTGCGTGAGGTCGCCCGTAAATATCTGATTAAAGACCGGCTGAATATCGCTTACCTGGAACCTCAGCCAATCAACGAAAACAAAGTCAGCCCAACAACCCAAGGAGAGCATGATGCGCGCTAGTTTGATAAGTCTCGTTTTTTTATTGTTCAGTCAGACGGTCTGGTCGGCGGCCAAGATAGAACACTGGCAAACGGCCCAGGGAAGCCGGGTTTATTATGTCCAAACCGAAGGCTTGCCGATGGCCGATATTCAGGTTGCCTTTGATGCCGGCAGCGCGCGCGACGGCGCCCAGTTGGGTATTGCGGCGCTGACATCGGCGTTACTGGATACCGGGGCCGGCGACTGGAATGCCGATGAAATCGCGCAACGTTTTGAAAGCGTCGGCGCGGTTGTAGGATCGGGCATTTCCGATGACATGGCCTGGGTATCGCTGCGCACATTGACCGATCAAAAACTATTCGATAAAGCGCTGGAAACGCTGCAGGCCATTCTAACCAGACCGGCTTTCAACGAAGCTGATTTTCAACGTGAAAAAAGCCGAACCCTGGCCGCGCTGAAACAACGCGAAGAATCACCGGCTCAAATAGCGCGTATCGCCTTTTACAAGGCTATCTACGGGGATCACCCTTATGCGCATCCCAGTGATGGAATCATTGAAACCGTGAGCGGTTTCAATGCCGATGATCTGCGCGAGTTTTACCGGAAATACTATGTGGCTGCCAACGCCATTGTCGTGATAGTCGGCGATTTGAACAGAAAGCAGGCGGAACAAACGGCGGAAAGACTGGTTGCCGATCTGCCGGCAGGACAAAAACCCGAGCCGTTGCCAGAAGTGACGATGCCGCTGAAAGCGACGCAACGGCATACCGACTTTCCTTCCTCGCAAACGCATGTGCTGGCGGGCATGCCCGGCACTTACCGCAAGGATGACGATTATTTCGACCTGTTTGTCGGCAATCATATTCTGGGCGGAGCCGTTCTGGTGTCCAGGCTTTTTAATGAAATCAGGGAAAAACGGGGGCTGGCCTACAGCGCATCCAGCTCATTCATGCCGATGTTCAGAAAGGGGCCGTTTGTAATGAGCCTGCAAACACGTAATGACCAGACCCAGGAAGCGCTGGAAGTGCTCAATAAAACTCTGCAGGACTTCATCGAGAAGGGGCCGACAGAAACCGAGCTGACGGCTGCCCAGAAAAATATCACCGGCGGTTTCGCGATGCGTTTCGATACCAACAAGGAACTGGTCAATTATGTAGCCATGATCGGTTTTTATGAGCTACCGCTGGATTATCTGGATACGTTCCAGCAAAAAGTTGAGCAGGTGACAGCCGCTTCGATCCGTGATGCGTTTAAACGCCGCATCGATCCGCAATTGCTGCAAACCGTTACGGTGGGCGGAAATCAGGCGAAAAGTGAAAAATAAGCTCAGAATCATCGGAGGAGAATGGCGTAGCCGGCAATTAAACTTCGTCGACCAACCCGGCTTAAGGCCGACACCGGCAAGAGTTCGGGAAACGCTGTTCAACTGGCTGCAAGGCGAGATCATCGGCAAACGCTGCCTGGATTTATATGCGGGCAGCGGCGCGCTGGGATTCGAGGCGGCGTCCAGGGGTGCCGCCTCGGTTATACAGGTGGAAGATAACGCCCAGGCCTGCCGCAGCTTAAAGGAGAACGCAGTCGCGCTGGCCGCCGGCCAGATCAGGATTGTGCAAATGGATGTCTTGCGCTATCTGGCCGGCGATGCCGAAGCATTCGATATCGTGTTCATGGATCCGCCGTTCGCCAAGGGTCTGGCGGTACAAACCTGTCAGTGGCTGGAAGAAAAAGGCTGGCTGTCAGCCCATGCCAAAATCTATGTCGAAACGGAGCGCAAGCTCGATCTTACCGGCATGCCGGCTAACTGGCAGTGCCTGAAAAGCAAAGCCGCGGGCGAGGTCGGCTATCATTTATTCGAACGATTAGGCTGATTTATTTTTTCAAGGCATGATCTTGATATAAAATGGGCAGTTTTTTACAGCTGTCATATGAATATTACCGCGATCTATCCCGGCACATTCGATCCCATCACCAACGGCCATCTGGATCTAATTGCCAGGGCCTCCAAGCTTTATGGCAAAATCATCGTCGCAGTCGCCGTCAACCGCGGCAAATCGCCGTTGTTTTCGATTGAAGAGCGCGTCGCGCTGGCGCAAGGCGTGACGACCGAATATGCGAATGTCGAGGTGATCGGGTTTGACAATCTATTGGTCGAATGCGCCAAACAGCAGGGTGCGCATGTGATTTTAAGAGGCTTGCGCGCGGTTTCCGACTTCGAATATGAATTTCAGCTGGCCGGCATGAACCGGCGTCTGGCGCCGGATCTTGAAACGGTTTTTTTAACACCGGCCGAACAATATGAATTTATTTCTTCAAGCATGATCAGAGAGATCGCGCAGCTGAAAGGCGATGTGTCGAGTTTTGTCCCTGAACTTGTGTTACAACATTTAATTGGGAAGTTTAGTTAGGAGTAAGTATGTCCCTTATTATTAGTGATGAATGCATCAATTGCGATGTCTGTGAACCCGAGTGCCCAAACGGCGCTATTTCCCAGGGCGAGGACATCTACGTCATCAATCCTGAAATGTGCACCGAATGCGTAGGCCATCACGATGTGCCGCAATGCATAGAGGTGTGTCCGGTCGACTGCATCGACAAAGATCCCAAGCATGTCGAGGATAAAGACAGTCTGTACCAGAAATATTTAAAACTGACACAATAAGATTCGTATCCATCGTGAAGATCACGCTGTTTTATCGGCGTGATCTTCACCTCTTAAAAACCAGTCCAGGCTGTCCGCAGTCGTCCCTGTCGGCTTGTATTCGGCGCCTACCCAGCCCCGATAGCCCGAATTTTCAATCGCCGAAAAAATCGGTTCAAAATCGATCCCTCCAGTGCCGGGCTGAGCCCGTCCGGGACAGTCGGCGAACTGGATATGGCCAATTTTGCCCGCATGCTCGGCAATAAATCCGGCCGGCTCTTCGCCCATCATCCGCATGTGATAAATATCGTACTGCATGAGCAGGTCGGGGCGGTTCAGTTCATCCAGCACAGCCAGCATCTGCGCACTGCTATGGATAATAAAGCTGGGCATGTCGTGCGTGTTGATCGCTTCAAAAACCGTTTTGATGCCCAACGGTGCAAAGGCATCGGCGGCAAAACACAGATTTTCCCTAAAGGTTTGCAGATACTCCGACAACCGGCTTTGATTAAGGCAGCGCCCCGGCAGCACATTGATCGCGACCGGCTTCAGCACCTTGGCATAAGCGAGCGTTTGCGCGATCGCCTGCCGGAACCGAGTCTGTTTTTCCGGCACGCAGGCCAGTCCTTCGCCACCCTGTAACAGATCATCGGCATCGACATTGAACAGCACCAGCTTTTGTCCGGCCTCAGTCAGCGCCTTTTGCAGCGTTTCTGCCTCCAGCCCATACGGAAACTGGATCTCGACGGTGGAAAAGCCTTGTTGTCTGGCCGCCTCAAAGCGATCGACCAGTTCGACTTCGGTAAACAACAGGCTCAGGTTTGCGGTAAAGTTAAGCATCGGCTTTGTCGAACAGCTTGATTAACGTGGACGGGTCCTGCTCAAGAAAACCCTGCCGCCCATGCAATTGCATCAGTTGCGCGGCCAGGGCCGACATCGGCACGGCATTGCCTTGCCGGGTCGAGACGTCGACCGCCATGTTCAGATCTTTCAGCAACGTTTTGACGCGCCATTTAACGGGTTCAAACGTCCCGGCCGCCATTTCCGGGCCGACGATCTGCAACGGTTTGGAGTCGGCAAAGCCGCCGGCCAGCGCGGCCGGGATTTTTTCGGCGTCGACACCGGCCTGTTTCGCCAGCGCCATCATTTCGGCGATGACCATGACATTGCAGCTGACGATCATCTGATTGCATATTTTGGTCATCTGGCCGCTGCCGACATCGCCCATATGCGTCAACTGCTGACACAGCGGCGCCAGCACATAATGCGCAATTTCAATATTTTCAGCGCTGCCGCCGGCCATGATTGCGAGATTGCCTTGCTGGGCGCCGGCGACACCGCCCGAGACTGGCGAATCGACCCAACCCATGCCGCAGGCTTCATGCACTGCCGCAGCCAGCTGCCGTGTCGTTTCGGGATGAATGCTGGACAGGTCTATCAGTAATTTGCCGGCCGAACCGCTGGCCAGAATAGCGTTGTTAACAACGGATTCGACCGCGGCCGTATCGGCCAGGCACAGGATGATGACATCGGAGGCCTGGACCAGGTCAGCGATTGTGTCCTGGGCCAGTGCGCCGGCTTCGGTGACCGGGACCAGCTTCTCGGGGCTGCGGTTCCAGACGTTGACCTTAAAGCCGGCATCGAGCAGACGTAAAGTCATCGGCTTGCCCATCAAGCCGATACCGATAAAGCCGAGCGTATATTTTTTATCTGACATAGAGAAATAAGCTTTTTATCAGGCAGGTGTTGGTAACCAGCAGAATTTATAAGGACAGACAAAAAAGCGGGTGCAATAACTGGATTGCACCCGCTTTCACCATTGCTGGGTTTTCTTATTGGCCAATGGATTGGCGCATATGCACCATCGCTTCTTCGGCATGTTTGGTACCTACATCGGCATGACCTTTCTTGGCATGCTCTATGGATTCTTTTAAATGTTTAACCGCTTCGGTCATATGTTTATGGGCTTCGGCGTGTTCTTTTTCCGCGGCTTCAGCGTGCTTCAAACCTTCTTCGGCATGCTTGAGCAGCTGGTCCGGATGACCATCCTGTCCATGCGCGGTTGCCATTGCGGAATGTTCCAGCGCTTGCGCTGTATGATGTTCCGTCGCATTGGATTGAGCGCTCAGGCAAAGAGCAAAAGCGCCAACTAAAACAGTAGTATATTTCAATTTCATAACAGCAGATCCTTGTATGTTTATGTTTAGAATTATTACTGCCTCATTTTGATTAAAAAATTAAGGCACCTTAATGTATAACACACATGGTAGTTACGGCACAATATGAGCAAACGCGCATTCAGTCGATGCAATGAAGACAGACCGTCCAGTCGTCGGGTTTCGAAGGGCCATGGACTAAGCTGATTTATTACTGTGACCTGGGGATGCCCTGTGGTTTAATCAAAAAAATAAGTCATTTCATTCATCAATTACAATTCGATCAGGGGAAAAGATGTTAAAAAACAGTTGTGCAACGTTGGTTTTAATGGCGGTTTTTTGGGGAACGCAGGTTTATGCCGACGGCAAGGCCGCCATTGCCAGTGCACACCCTTTGGCAACCGAGGCCGGTTTTGAAATTCTTAACCAGGGGGGCAATGTGTTCGATGCGGCAGTCGCGGTCAGTGCCGCGCTGGCCGTGGTCGAGCCGTCCGGTTCGGGGTTGGGGGGCGGCGGTTTCTGGTTGTTGCACAGAGCCGATGACGGCTTTGAGACAATGATAGACGGGCGCGAAAAAGCGCCGCTGGCGGCCCATCGCGACATGTTTCTCGATAACAGCGGCAAAGTGATATCGCGATTATCGGTCGACGGCGCACTGGCGGCCGCCATACCCGGCATGCCGGCGGCGCTGGCGCATCTGTCGGAAAAATACGGGCGCCTGCCGCTGGCGCAAAGCCTGGCACCGGCAATTCGCTACGCGCGCGATGGCTTTGCCATCGGCGAGAGACACCGCAAGTTGCTCAAATTCAGAATCGAGGTAATGAAAAAAGACCCGGAAGCGGCCCGGTTGTTTCTCGATAACGGCGCTGTGCCGGCCTATAAATCGATGTTGCGCCAGCCTGATCTGGCTAATACTTTGAGCCGTCTGGCCGAAGACGGCCGGGAGGGGTTCTACGACGGTGAGGTAGCCGAAAAACTGGTAGGCAGCGTCAGAAAGGCCGGCGGTATCTGGACATTGCAGGATCTGGCCGATTATCAAGTGGTCGAGCGGGAGCCGGTCAGAGGCTGGTATCGCGGCATAAAAATCACCGGCGCGGCGCCGCCTTCAGCGGGCGGGATCGGGTTGATCGAGGCCTTGAACATTCTGTCCGGCTATGATTTGAAGCAGGTGGACAGCGTCACGCGCAAGCATTTGATAGCCGAGGCCATGCGCCGGGCTTATCATGACAGGGCCCTGTATCTGGGTGATGCGGATTTTGTCGACATGCCCATCCGGCGCTTACTGAACGAAGATTACGCGGCCGGATTAAGAAGCAGCCTGCGCCCCGATAAGGCACTGCCGAGCGCGATGCTGTCCGGGCATATGGCGGAGGCGCCTGATGGCCCGCATACCACACATTTTTCCATCATCGATGCCGAAGGCAACCGCGTCGCGGCCACGCTCAGCGTTAATTTCCCGTTCGGCGCCGGAATGGTTGCGGCCGGCACCGGCGTGGTGCTGAATGATGAAATGGACGATTTCGTCAGTCTGCCGGGCGCCATGAACGTGTATGGGCTGGTCGGCGGCCTGGCTAATGCCATCGCGCCGGGCAAACGCATGCTGTCCAGCATGACGCCGGTGTTCCTGGAGGACGGGCGGCGCATCGCCGTGCTCGGCACGCCGGGCGGCAGCCGCATTATCTCGATGGTGTTGCTGGGCGCGTTGGATTTTGCCGACGGCAATGGCCCGGATTCGTGGGTTCGCGTGCCGCGCTTTCATCACCAGTTTATTCCCGACGTGATTCAATACGAAAAAGAGGCCATGACCGCCGATGAGATCAAGAGCCTGTCGGAGCGTGGCCATCAGTTGGAGGAAGCGCGTTATCGCTACGGCAATATGCAGGCCGTGATGCAGGATAAAACCACGCATACGCTGACGGCGGCCAGCGATCCGCGCGGTGAGGGGCGTGCCAGTGTTTTCAGTTTGAGATAGCCGGCATGTCGAATACGGACACTGTCGATATTTGGCAGGGACTTATTTCCACGGATGATCGGTACTATCAGTGCTATCTCCCTTTATTGGATGAGGCCGAGCAGGCGCATGCCGATAGTATAAAAAACCCTGCCGTACATCGACGCTATGTCGAAGTGCATGGGCGCACAAGGCTGTTGCTGGCGGATTATCTGCGTGAAAATCCGGCAACTGTCCGGATCGGCAAGGGCGAGCACGGCAAGCCTTATCTGATCGATTATCCGCAACTGGCATTCAATCTGTCCCATTCAGGTCCGTATCTGGTCATGGCTCTGGGCTGGAATTGTCAATTGGGCATCGATATCGAAATCTGTAAAGACAGGCCCAGTTTGACCGATCTGGTTCACAAATGCCTAGCCGATGAAGAAGCGGCTTATTGGTATGCATTGCCCGAAGCCATGAAGATACGCGAATTTTACCGTTTCTGGACCCGCAAGGAAGCGTTTGTCAAGGCGACAGGGCGGGGACTGGGGCTGGGCTTGAGTAGGTGCGTCATTAATCCCGTGCATCCGGTAGCGTTTTTAAGCCTGCCTGAGGAATATGGCCCCGTTTCGGCATGGCGTGTGCGTGATATTGACCTGGGACAGGATCGCTGCGCCGCCCTGGTGGCAAACAATAAAGACCTGACCCATATCAGAATCAGAGATCTGGCCGTATAACATGCGCCGTATTGTCTGGCTGTCTATGCTCTTGTTAAGCGCTTGCGCGACGCCCTCCGAGCGTTTTGCCGGTGCGGCACGCGGCCTGGGATTTGATGAGCTGACGATCAGAACCGAACAGTTCGCGCATCGCATCTATAGCCATGCCGGTGTCGGTGAAGGTGCGGCAAATAAAACCTTGCATGTTTATCTGGACGGCGACGGCACTCCCTGGCTTCAAAAGCGCTGGATCGCGGAGGACCCGACAGCGCGCAATCCGATGATTCTGAAACTGATGGCGCAGGATAGCGCGCCCTCCATCCTGTTGGGCCGGCCCTGTTATCACGGTTTTAGCCAGACGGATGCCTGCTCCAATAAATTCTGGACCTCGCACCGCTATGCAAGACCGGTCGTTGCAAGTATGGCGGCGGCCTTGAATCGCTGGCTTGAAACCTCCGGTTTTACCGAAGTCGTACTGATCGGCTACAGCGGCGGCGGCACGCTGGCTGTGCTGATCGCGCCTTATGTTGAGAAGGTCAAGGCCGTCGTGACGGTGGCGGCCAATCTCGATATCAAGGCCTGGAGCGAATTCCACGGTTATCTGCCGATCAGCGATTCGTTAAATCCGGCAGTCGAGCCCGCGCTGTCGCCGGACATCCGTCAATTCCATCTGGCCGGTGGCAAGGATGATAATGTGCCGCCGTTTATCAGCGCAGCGTTCGTCAAAGCCCGCAATGGCGCGCAAGTCATCGTCTATGACGATTTTAATCATCAGTGCTGCTGGGTTGAGGCGTGGCCTGCAATCCTGAACAAAATTTCAGCTGGCAGCAGGGCGTTTATCGCAGACGGTTTCCGCTGACGGCGTCATAAATAGCCGTTTCCTGTTGCAGGCCGCCTATGGGGCCTTGCAGGATGAAAATGCCGCTGCCTGAAAAAGCCCGCACCAGCTTGCGGGCCTGTCTGATGGCAGGTTTGGTACTGGCATTGGCACTGGTCGAGACAATGGGGCCGCCATGGCAGGCGCACAGCCGGCGGGCAATCGGATGGGCGGTGACCCGGACCGCCAGCGAATCATGCGCTCCGGTCAGCCAGGCGGGCACCCAGGGTTGAACCGGAACTACCCAGGTGACAGGGCCCGGCCAGGTCGGTGCGATGCGATCGAGCATCGCCTGATCCAAGGCCAGATAGGGTTGCAGTTGCGCTAATGAGGAAGCGATAAGGATCAGGCCTTTGTCGACAGGGCGCTGTTTTATGGCGAGCAAGGACAGGACCGCGCTTTCGTTGAGCGGATCGCAGCCCAGGCCGTAAACCGCTTCCGTCGGGTAGGCGATGACCTCTCCGGCTTTGATGTGGCGGACGGCGTTTCTGATTTTAAAGTCGGAGTGATAAGGCATGGGAATTGGCGGCAGGTCGGGTTTTGCCGAGCGTCAACTCAGCCTGGCTCTCGGCGTCTTATCATTATGGTTTGCCTTCCTTAGGACCCTCGGCATCGGCCGGATCGCCTTCATAAGGCGTTGCATATTTACAATCTTTTTGCGGACAGACTTTTTCCGCGCCGTGCCGTTTCGTGACTTTGACGGTCAGAATCGGCCAATTGCATTCGGGGCAGCTTTCCGCGATCGGCGCGTTCCATAAGGCGTAATCGCATTTCGGGTATTCCGAGCAGGAATAGAATACCTTGTTGTTTTTGGATTTGCGTTTAAGGATGTTGCCTTTTTTGCATTTAGGGCATTCAACGCCCGTGTCCAAAGGCTTTTCCAACGGTTCGATATGGCGGCATTTGGGATAGCCGCTGCAACCGATGAATTTGCCATAGCGGCCCGATTTGATCACCAGCGGCAGGCCGCATTTAGGGCAGGTACGGCCTTCTATGACTTCAGGCTCGTCAGGTGCCTTGTCGTCATTCAGATTGCGTGTATAAGAACAGGTCGGATAGTTCGTGCAACCGATAAACCGGCCGTTCCGGCCCAGCCGGATCGACAGGGGACTGCCGCATTCGGGGCATTTCTCGTCGATGGCCTCCTGCGTGACGTCTTTGCGCTGGACGCTTTCCTCTTTCTCATGAATGAGCGTGTTGAAGGGATTCCAGAAGGCATGCATCAAAGGAATCCAGTCTTTTTCGCCGCGCGACACGGCATCGAGATCATCCTCCAGCCGGGCCGTAAAGTCATAATCGACGTACTTGGTGAAATGTTCGGTCAGAAACTTGTTGACGATACGGCCGACATCGGTCGGATGGAAACGTTTGTTTTCCAGCGTGACGTACTCGCGGTTTTGCAGCGTCGAAATGATCGAAGCATAGGTCGACGGCCGGCCGATGCCATGCTCTTCCAGCGCCTTGACCAGGCTGGCCTCGCCATAGCGCGGCGGCGGCTCGGTAAAGTGTTGCGCGGCGATGATATCGTTTAGCGGCACGGGGCGGCCTTCTTCCAGCGGCGGCAGGTAGCTTTCCTGGTCATCGCCTTCGGTTGTGTCGTCCATGCCCTCCAGATAAACGGACATGAAGCCGGGGCTGGCGATCGTGGAGCCGGTTGCCCTGAAAATGTGCTGGCCGTCGCCGCAGCTTAAATCGACCGCGACCATGTTGATGGTCGCATGGATCATCTGGCAGGCAATGGTGCGTTTCCAGATCAGGTCGTAGAGTTTGTACTGTTCGGCGCTTAAATAGTTTTTTATCTGATTGGGCAGATGGCGCGCGGAGGTCGGGCGTATGGCTTCGTGCGCTTCCTGCGCGTTTTTCGATTTGGTCTTGAACTGGCGCGGTTCCTTGGGCACGTTATTGGCACCGTAATTTTCCGCGATCAGCGCGCGAATCTCATCGACCGCTTCCAGCGACAGATTCACCGAGTCGGTACGCATGTAAGTGATCAGGCCGGCCGTTTCGCCGCCGATATCAATGCCTTCATAGAGCTGTTGCGCGACCATCATGGTACGTTTGGTCGTGAATCCCAGTTTGCGGGCCGCTTCCTGTTGCAGCGTCGAGGTGATGAAGGGCGGTGCCGGGTTGCGTTTGCGCTGCTTCTTTTCCAGCTTGGCAACCAGCAATTGTCCGTCCGCAGCACCGAGCAGCGCCTGTTTGACTTGTTCGGCACGCGTTTCGTTATCGATGCTGAACTGGCTCAGCTTTTCGCCGGCAAAATGCGTCAATTTGGCCTTGAAGGCCTGCTCGTGCGCGGTCAGCAGGGCGTCAACGGTCCAGTATTCACGCGATTTGAAGGCTTCGATTTCCTGCTCGCGCTCGACGATCATGCGTAAGGCCGGGCTTTGCACGCGGCCCGCCGATAAGCCGCGGCGGATTTTCTTCCACAGCAGCGGCGACAGCTTAAAGCCGACCAGATAATCAAGCGCGCGGCGGGCCTGCTGGGCATTGATCAGGTTGGTGGCCAGCTGCTCGGGATGGGCGATGGCGTCGGTAACGGCCTTTTTAGTGATTTCATGAAAAACGACCCGGTGCACCGGCTTGTCTTTCAACAGTTTTTTGTCTTTCAGCAGCTCGAGCAAATGCCAGGAGATCGCTTCTCCTTCCCGATCCGGGTCGGTCGCAAGATATAAGGCATCGGCGGTTTTAAGCGCTTTACTGATGGCCTGGACATGGCGTAGATTGCGCTCGATGACTTCGTATTTCATGGCGAAGTCGTGGCTGGGGTCGACGGCGCCTTCCTTGGGGACGAGGTCCCTTACATGCCCATACGAGGCGAGTACCTGGAAATCTTTACCTAAATATTTTTCGATGGTTTTGGCTTTTGCAGGCGATTCTACAATGACAAGATTTTTACTCATTTAATAATAATGCGAGCGGGTCAGTGTTAATGTAAATAAGTCGGGACGAGATCATAGACGATATCCTCCATTCTGGAGAAGGCCAGTTCTTCATCCGGTTGACTTAACAATATCATCAACACTATCCATTTCAGTTTTTCCAGCGATATTTCTTCATTTTCCAGTGCCATGGCTCGGTCGATGACTATCTCGCGATTAGTCGAATTCAAAATGCCGTTATGTTCCAGAAACATGAGCAGATTGCGGCATTCCAGGTCGAGCTTTTCCTGTTCCTCGCTGCAGAAGATACGGAAAGCGGGTGATGTGGTCGATTGAATGGCGCGCTGGAGACTGAGCGATTCAAGCCAGTCGAACGCTTTGTTAACCTCGACCTGTTCGAAACCCGCTTCCATTAATTCGGTTCTGATGATATCGCTGTCCGGAAGAATTTCGATCTCATCTTCCATATAGTTTTCAAATAAGTACATCAGGACATCAAAAATATTTTCTTTCATAGGTATGTGCTGTTTATTTTATGCGTGTATAGCAACCACCAGCAGTCGCCTCTATATAACCTTGCAGTTCCAAAACCAGTAGCATTGATGAAATGACTTCAACGGAGTGCCCGGTATTTTCAACCAGCATATCGATAGAAGTTGGGCTGAACATGACGAGATTCAATAATGTTTGCTGCTCCAGGTCAAGTGTTGTTTGCATGGGTGCCGGTGTCGAGTGGTCATCTTGTTGATTGTATTGATGTAATTCTTCCAGAATATCCTGCGTGGTTTCGACAAGTTTTGCCCCCTCGCGGATCAGCGCATTGCAGCCCCGGGCCAGCGGATTGTGAATGGAGCCTGGAATGGCAAACACCTCGCGGTTCTGCTCCAGCGCCATTCTGGCCGTGATCAATGAACCGCTTTGTCTAGCCGCTTCCACGACCAACAGTCCCTGGCATAACCCGCTGATGATGCGGTTACGCCGGGGAAAATGGTCGGCCTTGGCCAAAGTGCCCGGCGGGAACTCTGAAACCATGGCGCCGGTTTTGACGATTTCGGTTGCTAAATCCTTATGCCTTGCCGGATAGACGCGATCCAGCCCGGTGCCTGCTACAGCAATAGTAAAACCATATGCATCAAGTGCGCCGCGGTGACTGGCGGCGTCGATGCCCAAAGCTAGGCCGCTGGTAATGATAAAGCCGTGCCGGCTCAGCGTTCTGGCAAAGCCTCTGGCTGTTTCCAGCCCTGAAACGGAGGGATTGCGGCTGCCGACCATGGCGATCTGCGGCAGTGATAAAAGCTCGGGGTTGCCACGCACAAACAGGATAGGCGGCGGATCGGCGATTTCCTTTAAGGAAGCGGGGTAGCGTGCGTCATCCAGGGTAATGGCATGGCTATCGGCTTGTTCCAGCCATGCCAGGTCGTAGTCGATAGCCGTCCAGTCCGGATTTCTTACGGACTCGATAATGGCGTTTTTTAACCCTAAAGCCGCAAGTGTCGATGAGGATTCCGCAAACAGCTGCTCGGGCTTATGCGTTTTGAGCAGCTTTAGAAATGTTCTGCAGCCAACGCCTGGCGTGCGCAAAAGCGCAAGCCAGTATTTGATAGCATTGTCAGTTTGGCAAGTAGGCGTATTCAGGGGGTTTGGACTTTATCTAGAACATGAATGTTACGTGTGGCCCTCATGACCAGCGCATAACTGATGCGCTCAAAAGGACGGAAAACCATGAGTGTGCCGGCAATCTCATCGGGCAGTTTAACGGCGTCGTTTTGGATGGCGCTGAACGGATCCAGAGTAATTCTGCCTTTTTGATAGATATCCAGTTCGTGACCGGGCAGAAGACCGTCAGCCGTCCCCTTGTCAATCACCACAACGTTATAGCGTCCAATTTGAGACACACCGTCGAGCACGCTGATAATGCTGCCTTTTATACTGTCTTCGGGCGGCCGGGGAAAATAGGTTAAGGTAAGTTCCTCTTCTGGATTGGACATCAGCCGGTCACCCATGCGAATCTCGCTGGCCACTTTATTGATTAATAGCGTAGCAGGATCGCCTTCTTGCTGCAAGGTGGCATCGGCGATGTATTTCGCTTCATAACCTAAAAGCTCGCCTGTTTCGGGGCTTATATAAACATCTCCTTTTCTGTAAACGGTATATGACAGCGTTTCAGGCTCCGGGATCGCGCGAACATAAAGCCTGTCGCCGGTGCCCGCCAGTAAATGCTCGCCGGCGAAATCAACGACGTAAGGCGCCTCAACCAGTTCTTTTTCGCTGACCACCCGTGGAGAGGTTAAAAATGGGGCTATGACATCCATCGGTAATAATTTGATCGCCTGTTCCTGATCGGTTTCGCGAATGCAGGGCGCCAGTTTTCCATTGCCGGAAACCGCAAAGTCCCGGCGTCCGTTTTTAATCGCCTGTTCTTGCAATACGCACGGTGATTGTTGTTGCGTACCGAAATCACTTGGTCTGGACAGGCTGAGCTGTGGTCTGCCGTTGACCATGGAAAAATAAACCGTGTCACCAGGATAAATCAAATGCGGATTCTGGATCTGGGAGTTGTAACTCCACAGCTCGGGCCATTGCCAGGGATGCGCCAAAAATTTACCGGATATATCCCATAACGTATCCCCCTTGACCACCGTGTATTGGTCAGGGTGAGACGGGTTTATTTTTATCTCGTCGGCCCATGCGCTCAGGCTGATGGAGAGAGTGACTATACATCCAAAAAGTGTTCGAAAAGCCATATTGATTCCTGAAAGGTCTTTTAAGTCGGTCTGAATCCAAAGTTTAGATGAATTCATATAGAAATCTAGGCAAAACCTAAGCTGTTGATTTTTTTAAGACGCCTGATTCCGCTTTCAATGTGTTTATTGAGCCTCGAAAGTGTGCCGAGCGGCCAGTTTTAGGGATAGGGGCTTTGTAATGATGATTAAGGGACTGTGCGATTGCGGAGGGCATCATCAGGCCGCCTTATCATTTCCAGGGTAGGTTACAGGTACGAGGCTGTGAAAGAATTAGTGAAAAACGTCATAAAAAGCCTTATTCACCACGAAGATCACGAAGGACACGAAGAAAAAATTAAGTTAATCAAAAGCTTAAAACTTCGTGCTCTTCGTGTCCTTCGTGGTTAAACCCTTTAAATTGAATACTTTCACAGCCTCGTATGTATCAGGACGCGTCACAGGCCCGACTAGTGCCATCATGCAGTTTCCGTTAAAGCGCTAGTGCCGGGCGGCATGGTTCATGCAATTATCGCCTTCGACGGGGAGCAAAGGCATTTCTGAACAGGTATTAAGGAACGTGAATTTTATAACGCTCGTAGCTGACGGGGCTTTTCGCCCCCTCTTCAGCGTTGCCTACAGGGATGTAGGCAAGGGGCGTGAGCACGACTGCATGAGCCCCATGGATGGGGTGAATGCAGAGAAATGACGGGATCATTTCCTGTTCATGCAGTCGTTGAACAGGAACAGAAATCCTGCCTCACGCGGGTCCTGTTTCATTCCCGTTCCTAAGTTAACAAGGGTTCGGTTTCCTTGGCCGGCAGATAGCGGCCGGACTCAAAGGACCAGTCCAGGTTGCCGCGCATCCAGGCGCGCATGACGGCTATGAATCTTTTTACGTCGCGGTCGAGATCGGCACCGAAACGGGGCAGGGATTTTTCCAAGGCGATAAATTGGCGTACTTCGTTTTCAATCAGCCTGGCCACTTGATCAATGGCCTCTTGAAGATCAATGGCCTGATGGTGATGGAAAATCAAGGCCAGATTGTGCATGTCTTGGTGATTGAATTCCTTTTGCAGTGAAATAATATCATTGGACCAGCAGACCACATTATTGGTCATCACCGCAAGCTCCATGATGCGGGGGTGCTTTCGGACCGCCAGGGGCAGGGTGATGCCTTCTGTCAGATCGATTAAATCGATATCCGTATAAAGCCCGCCCGTATAGGGACGCATCAATATATAAGTCGAGGCATCGGGCCAGAGACTTTGAGACCTGTTTCGGGCTTCCCAGACGGTGGATTCGAAATACTCAGCCGCACTCTGAACAAAGCGTGTCCGCCATGACAATGGCATTATTGCACTGATGCGCGCATGGATATCATGTAATGCATAAACCAGCGCCGCTTCCTCGCTGCCGGGATTGCGGCCGGAAAGTATTTCCAGGCATCTGGCATGCAAGGCCGCGAGTTGTTCCGGATTCTTGCCCAGGCCCCATTCATCGCATTGATCATCGATGATAAATAGCCAGGTGTTCCAATCCGAAATGATTTCAAGCCGATCCTGTGGCGCATTCGGATAGGCGCGCGCGGCCAACCATCCGAATTTGGACGCCCGCAGACGTTTAAATGCCTTGTCGTTGGTCACCAGATCAAATTGCCGCACCCAGTCGAGAGTATGTCTGTGTATCGATTCTGCATGGGGACTGATAGCAGAAGGAAAAGGACAATAAATACTGGGAATAGTGAAATTTTGCATCATAAAATATCCATAGTTATGGTGATTCTTAAAGGTTGGTCAGTAAACAGCCGCGGTTGCGGATCGCTGATGCTGTGTGCTTAACCATGGGTACAGTCAGGTAGCGCTTTTACCAAGGAGGCGCTGCAGTCCTTGCGGGGATGGCTGATATAGAACCCTTGGATCAGGTCCACCCCCATATCCCTGAGTAGTGCGAGTGTCTCGCCATCTTCAACCCCTTCGCCGACAATCTTCTTGCCATAGGCATGGATCATCGACGTAATCGCCCGGACAAAGTCTCGGTCCCCTTTGTCGGTGACAATATCCTTTATCAGCGATCGGTCAATCTTTACATAATCCACCGGCAGGTGCTTCAGGTAATACAGTGAGCTGAAACCCGAGCCAAAATCGTCAACCGCGAACCGAAACCCTAGAGAGGTTACTGCATCGGTAATTTGCCGGGCTTTTTCCATATCGGTGATCACAGCGGTTTCGGTGATTTCGAAAATCAGCCGGTCAGGCGCCAAGTGTTGGTGGTTAACTGCCTGGGCCAGCATCTCCGTCCAGCCCGAATGGTTTAACGCGGCGGTCGAAAGGTTGATGGACAGGCGTTTTTTTGAATCGCTTAAGAGTATTTTCAGGGTGGCCCGGACTACATAACAGTCTATGTCATAATTGAATCCGGCTCGTTCAGCGGACGGAAGGAACTCGTCCGGCAAGGCAATTCTTCCATCCGCCATTTTCAACCGAAGCAACGCTTCGTGGTGCACGGTTTTTCCCGTTGCAGCCTCTACCACCGGCTGGTAATAAAAAAACAAGTGTTCATTTGCCATGGCCTGGATGAGAACATCCTTCCAATAGACATTTTGCGTGAGCATTTGCAATTGTTTCTGATCATCCGCAAAAATGCGGGCACAGGAACGCCCCGCTCTTTTGGCTTCAAACATGGCCAAATCGGCATTGGCGATGACTTCCTGAATATTTGTGCCGTGTTGGGGTAATAAGGCAATGCCGATACTGGCGCCTATCCTGTAGCGCTTGTCGCCGAAAACAAATGGCGTGCTCGTGAGGCGTTTGTTCAGATGTATGGCAAAAGTTTCGGCGCCGTAACTATCCGTTTGCGGCATCAACATGGCAAATTCGTCGCCTCCCAGTCGGGCGATGATGTCCGAGCTGCGCGCCCTGGTCCGCAATTCATCGGCGACCATGCAGAGCAATGCGTCGCCGGCGGCATGGCCGCTGGTATCATTGACTTCCTTGAAGTGGTCCAGATCGAAAACCAAAAGCGCCGCTGTGTCTCCGGTACGCACGGTTTCCTCATAAGCGCGCGTCAAATCCTCGATAAATCGATGCCGGTTGGCTAGGGAAGTCAGCGGGTCATGATTGGCCAGCCAGCGCATACGGGTCTCCGCCTGCACCCGCTCGCTGACATCCAGGCCGACGGAAAGAACCACGGTGCCGTCAATATATTCTTGATGTAGAAGGGTATGCACCCAGACGATGCGGCGTCTTTTCCTGTCCTTGCAGACCAGTTCGTGCTCATGTTCCATCCTTCGCAGACCATTGTTGCAGAGCGCTTCCAGTTTCTTGAGCACTTCCTGCTTTGCATCATCATCGGCAATTAAATCGACAAAGGGCCGGCCATACAGTTGCTGGGGAGTGTACCCGGTAAGCATGGCGGCGAAGTGATTTCCATCCCGGATAATGCCGTGCCGTGTCTGGGTCACGACCAGAACTTGTGCTGAAGCCAGAAGGCCCTGGATAAAGTCGCGTTCTTTGGCGAGCTCACTGTTTTTTGCGGCTAAAGCGAGGCTGTTTTCCTCAAGCTGATGAGACAGGGTAATGGCGCTGTCATATAAAAAATCGATTTCATCGCGGAATCGTGCTTTTCTTCGATGGCTGGAAAAACGGTTCCGAGCCTGATCATAGGCACCCTGCGCGAGAAGCGGCAGGGTCTGGGTCAGTTTGCCCAGACGCCACAGGGGCACTCTTATCAGATAAAGCAGAATCAATTCCGCGGCCAGGATGCTGGCTATCGCGATCAACATGTCATCATGAAGCGCCGTTCTAATATCATTCAGACGTTGGCTCACATCAGAAATCAGAACCACGAAGCCGGATTGGTCGGGTATGATTTCATTCAATAGCACCCGATTTACGTCATAGTGCGCGTTATTCCATGTGACTAATCGACCGTGATCCAATTCCGAGGGATTGGGATAGAGCGTGGAAAGATGTTGCAGCAGGGCGGTGAGTCTGGTGGCATCGGTCAGTGCCGCCATCTTTACGTCCCACTGAGGCAACTCGGATCCGACATTGGCATTGGCCGGGACCGCCAAGGCGATATCCGTGCCGGTAATCAAATGGAAGTCGATAACGAAATCCGCAATCGATTGCCCGAGCGCGACAACGCCGACATTTTCGCCTGAAGACAGAATTGGCACGAATGCATAGATCAGGCATGTGGGCTGGCAGTATAGCAGCGATAACGGCCTTTCTTCTTTCCTGACTGTCTTGATCGCGCGCCGGACATATTCATCAGGCAGCTTTTCGGCTCCCGACTGGACCCAGCTGCCTACAAGATTCGCATCGATGGTATAGAGTTCAATCTGCCGTAAATCCAGCTCATATCTGAGACTGGCATAGTCAGCGACTGCCGCGGCAATATGTTTGGGGTTGCGTCGGTAAAGCGCGTCTCCCAGATTGGCGACCGAGGCCAATGCCCCTCCAAGGCGGATGAGCCGGTCAGAGTTACCGGTGAATAACCCCCGGATATGATGGCGCAGAGAAGTCACTTCGGCCTGGCGTTGGGCCCGGAATTGGGAGACCAGGGAGTAATAATTCAGAGCGTAAAACGCCGTGCTCAGACTTAACAGAAGAATGCTTAACCATAGAAAGCTCTTCCACTGAAGGCCGATAAACCGTCGATTGCTTGACTCAGGTTCTGTTCCGTGCATGGCTGTAGATTGGCCGGTTTTCCTTATATTAAAAGCGGTAGGAAATCATCATGGTTAACATATCCCAGCGTTCCGGACCGTTTTTCTGCATTAAGCCGGGATTATCGACCGGCGATAGCAACGCGGTGCCCCAAACCGAATGATATTCCGCGGCCATGAGCCAGTTGCGCTGAAATTCCCAGCGAAGGCCGGCGGTTAGATCGCGCGCATAGAAGTTGTGCTTGGGCAGGCCGGTTATTGCCGCATTGTACCGGCCGCTCCTGTCATTGACATCGGCCGTAAAGCTGTCGAAACGCAGCAGGGCCGACCAGTCGGATTTAAACCGGTACTGGGCCTGAACATAAAAGTTTTCCGAGGTATTCTCCAACACTGCTCCGTTTGGTGTAAAGCCACTGCGTTTGCTGGTGATGCGGCCATATTCTCCGGTGAAGCTCCACGACTCCAGGTTCAGCTGCGCCGAAGCGAGCGGGTAAAAGGTTTGGATTTTTCCGGATGACACGCCAGGCGTGGTGGACTTGAAGTCGCGGTCAAGATCCACGGCGCTGAACATCAGACGGAAGCGTCCTTCCTGCCATTCATAGCCCATGCGTCCCACGAGCAAGGGGCGGCCTTCAAATTCTCCGCGCACATTCGGGATGCCGGCCAGGAACTCAGCTGCTCCGCCGGTATTATCCAGGGGCTCGGAAACCAGGAACTCAGTCGTCAACGCATGGTCTCCGGCGGCATAGCGGCCATAGAGAATTCCGCCGTCCGAAGCAATCATGGCTTGGCGCAACGCCAATGAGTCCAGATAAACCGATTGGGGCAAGAGCACTACAGGTCGGGTCCAGACGACGTCCCGAGCTTCATTATATAAGCCGAATGGATTTTTGACGCGGCCTGCTCGAATGCCCAGGGTTGCCCGTTCGCCTAGCGGAATATGGTAGTCCAGGTTGGCAAAATCCAGACGAAAGTCTTCTCGGTCCGAGCCGCCGGTATTTCGATAAAGCCCTTGAGCCGCCAGCAGGAGGTTGGGCTGAATATGTCCCGAGAAGTTGACGCCGATTTCGGTAAAGTCGAGACTTCCGTCGCCTCGGCTATTGCCAAAGAAGTTATAGTCGGAAGTCAACGTATAGCCTTGGCTCACAAAACCATGCGCCTGCCAGTCACCGACGCCAAGTTCCAGTGCGGACGCGTATTGCGGGAATCCAAATAGCAGGGTTATAACACCGATTACGATTTCGCGGCAACGTAAGGCTGTGCTTTGAATAGACAAGTATAGTCTCCTATTTTTCGATATAACCGATAGCACCGGGCGTCTCCTTGATAAGTGTTTTCATTTGTTCGAGAGATTCCACCACCGAAGGGGGCGTTCCGGTTCCCGAGTAGATCATCCGGTCCCAAGCGGAGCGTAATTGATACGGGTAAACGCCTAATACCTCCTTGGAAAAACGGATGTGCATGGGATGTTGGTCAGGCAGTACAAAGGCTCTGAGAGGGGAACCATCGCGCCATCGAGTTTGACGCCCGAAAAATATTTCCCGTAGCTCATCACGGGTGAGTTGGGTATCTTGATGGGTCATGCTGTAAGGGACGATAGCTGGATTCGCGGCATAGGCCGAGCCCGACCATGGCATGAGCACCGCTGCGAAGGTAAACCATGCTGCCAGATATGTCAGCGCACGATAACAGCTCTGTGGCCGATGCTTGAAAATTGAGAATAGCCGGATATTTAGCATTTTATAAATAGTTAAGACTGGCTCGAATTCCATTTTGGCGGATGGATTTCACAGTGGCTGGCAAAGTTGATCATTCGATGTCCCGATTGATTGGATGGAGGGTGCCGATTCCAGCGATATGTGCAGAGCGAATCCAGGCCGGCGCCATGTAAGCGATAGGGATCTGGCGCAGGTGCGGGTTTCGATGTCGGCTGGACTTGGGATGCATGCGGACTGATTAAACCTCATGGGAAACAGCAGCTTTTGATCAGGGATGATTTTTGGCAGTATTTGCCAGGCAAGCGGTCTTGCCGGAGGTAAATATTGAGTGGCCATGACGGGGTTTTTATCTCCACTTCATGCCTTTGCAGGCTGTGTCTTAGCATTTAGCGTAAGCTCTTATAATTATTATCCAGTGTAAGCAATTTACACTGTTTCTTGTAATTCTAGCTCAGCTTGATGCTTTGTTGAAATATAGTTTGATGTGCGCTGTAAATGAACCGACGGCCGGACGCTGTGTGCTTGTTTGTCTATAAGGTCATTAATAGATTAAGGCCGTCAGTTATTTTCAAATTGAACTTGATAAGCCTTTATTTCCTCTAAGAAGAATTTTCGGCTATCAGTCAATAAGATAGCTTATTCCGGAAGTGATCTTGTAGGGCTGTTGTCAGGCGCAATCAAGCGCGTGTAAAGTGGCGGGTTTCTGCTTCATATAGCTGATGCTGTTCCGACCTTACAAATCTTCTAAACTGCAACAGGGTATGCAGCCCCATGGGGAGCCAAGAGGAATCTATAAGGTTCGCCGGTAATCAATGGATAAAAAAGGGCGTTTTGATTCTATGTAAAATCATATAGAATTCCAGCGTTAAATTATTATAGTGTGGAGAGTTTGTTGAGTATTTTAACTATCCTCGAGTTTCCGGATGAGCGGCTACGCAAGAAAGCCGTCGCTGTCAAAACGGTCGACGATCAGATCAAAAAAATAGTCGATGATATGCTTGAGACGATGTATGAGTCACATGGCGTGGGTCTGGCCGCTACCCAGGTGAACGTGCATCAGCGGATTGTCGTTATTGATGTCAGTGAAGAAAAGAATCAGCCGCTATTTCTCATTAATCCAGAAATTATTGAAAAAGATGGCGTAGAGGAGTCCGAAGAAGGCTGCCTTTCCGTGCCCGGCTTTTTTGAAAAAGTAAAACGGGCCGAGCATATCCGGGTAAGAGCCTTGAACCGGGACGGTCAGCAGTTTGAGTTTGAAGCCAGGGATTTGCTGGCCGTATGCGTACAGCATGAACTGGATCACTTGGATGGCAAACTGTTTGTCGATTATATTTCGCCGCTAAAGCGGCAGCGCATCAAGAAAAAGCTTGAGAAAATACATAAAATGGAACTTAGCTGATCATGAAGATTATTTTTGCCGGTACGCCCGAGTTTGCCGTGCCAACCCTGCAGATGCTGTTGGACTCGGAGCATGAGGTTTGCGCCGTTTATACGCAGCCCGACCGTCCCGCCGGCAGAGGACGCAAATTGCACCCGAGCCCTGTCAAGGAGCTGGCCCTAAAAGCCGGTGTTCCGGTTTTTCAGCCGAATACACTGAAGACTGACGAGGATTTGCGCCAAATTACGTCATTTAACGCCGATCTTATGGTTGTTGTCGCCTATGGCGTGATTTTAACGCAAGCTGTGCTCGACGTGCCGCACCTGGGTTGCATCAATGTGCATGGTTCATTGCTGCCGCGCTGGCGCGGGGCGGCGCCTATTCAGCGTGCCATTATGGCGGGCGATGAAAAGACCGGCGTGACGATCATGCGGATGGTGCGAAAACTCGATGCCGGCGATATGCTGCATAAGGAAGAATGCCTGATCGGTCCTGACGATACGGCCAGCGATTTGCATGACAAGCTGGCGCAGTTGGGCGCAGTCGGCCTGGCTAAAGTGCTGGAGCAGATAAAGAGCGGGACCGTGCGCGCGGAAAAGCAGGATGAAGCCCTGGTGACGTATGCCGAAAAACTGGAAAAAAGCGAGGCGGTCCTGGACTGGACGCAACCGGCCGAGCACTTGGCCAGGAAAGTCCGAGGCTTGAATGCCTGGCCGGTCGCGCAGACCCTTTACCGGGGTGAAGTGTTGCGTATCTGGCGGGCCGAAGCCATCAATGCCGATACCGCCGGCGCAGAGCCTGGCCGCGTGCATTGCATCAATAAGACGCTGGATGTCGTTACCGGCAAAGGCGTGCTGCGGTTGCATGAAGTGCAGTTGCCGGGCGGGAAGCGCATGGACGTTCAGGCTTTCCTGAATGCCCATGATGTCGATGCATTGAAGTTAGGTTGATCGCCAGTGAATTCTAGATTGGTCGCCGCCCGGGTGCTGTCCCGGGTATTGCAGAACGGGCAGTCCTTAACGGCGGCGCTGGATAATGTCGTACCCGCCGTTGACGCCGTTAAGGATAGGGCGTTCGTGCAGGCGCTCTGTTACGGCGTATGCCGTTACTATCATCGGCTGGATTTTATCTTGAGCCAGCTGCTCGATAAGCCGCTGAAGGATGTTGAGGTCAAGTCGCTGATTTTGATCGGCTTGTATCAGCTGCAGTTCATGCGGGTCAAACCTCATGCCGCCGTATCCGAAACCGTTGCCGCCGCGCGAAAAAAACCATGGACCAAGTCATTGGTCAATGCGGTGCTCAGGAATTATCAGCGGGAGCAGGAGCGCATCGAGCAGCAAGCCGATCAGGAACCTTCGGCGGCTGTCAGCCACCCTCGCTGGCTTATTGACCAGATCCGGCAGGATTGGCCTCAGCAGTCCGCGCAATTATTTCTCGAAAACAACCGTCAGCCGCCGATGGTCTTGCGCGTCAATCAGGCGCGAACCAGCCGCGAACAGTACCTGCGTCAATTGGCCGAGCACGATATCGGCGCGACACCGGTGGCATTCTGCGCATCGGCCATTATGCTCGATAAGCCGGTTTCGGTCGACATGTTGCCCGGTTTCGACCAGGGATTGGTTTCGGTGCAGGACACTGCCGCGCAATTAGCGGCTCAATTGCTCGATGTCAGAGCGGGGCAGCGGGTGCTTGATGTGTGCGCGGCACCGGGCGGCAAAGCCGCGCATATTCTTGAAAGCCAGCCTCAGCTGAACGAGCTGGTGGCTGTTGATATCGACGCAGCGCGTATGCAGCGGGTCAATGAAAACCTACAGCGGCTGAAACTGGAAGCCAGATTGCTGGTGGGGGATGCGGCAGCTCCCGAAACCTGGTGGGACGGCATGCCGTTTGATCGGATTTTGCTGGATGCTCCGTGTTCGGCCTTGGGCGTTATCCGTCGCCATCCTGATATTAAGCTGTTGCGCAGGGACGAGGATATTGCACAGCTACAGGCACTGCAGAAAAATATTTTAAGCGCGGTTTGGCCGCTTTTAGCAACCGGCGGGATATTGCTCTATGCCACTTGTTCTGTCTTAAAACGGGAAAATGAGCTGCAGATCCAAGCTTTTCTAGCCGAGCACAGCGATGCGGCACAGGTGCCCATAGATGCGGGGTGGGGTTCTCCCAGGGAATTCGGACGGCAGATTTTTACCGGGGAATCTGCAATGGACGGTTTTTATTATGCCCGAATCGTTAAGCAATAAATCCCGCTTGTGGCTTGCCTGCCTGTTGTGCTTGTTGACATGGCTATGGCCGTTCGTTGCTGATGCCGATGAATTTGCGGTAAGCGTCAAAAAGGCAGAGATGGTTTTGCGGGACGAGCGCTATTTTTTATCAGCGGATATCGACTACCAGCTCAGCGATAGAGCCAGGGAAGCATTGCAAAATGGCATTCCTTTATTCTGGACGGTGCAGGTGCAAGTGCTGCGCCACCGCGATTATCTCTGGAATAAAAAACTGCTTGAGAAAGAGATCCGTTATCGCATTCAGTACCATGCTTTATTGAATATGTATCGGGTCAGGAACGAAAGCAGCAAGACAGTCTATAATTTTTCCACATTGTCCACGGCCCTGGATATGATGTCGGCAATACGCAATGTGCCGATCATGGATAAAGCGGATCTTGCTCAGGATGCCCATTATATCGGGGGCGTGAAAGTCATCTTCGATCGCGACGCGCTGCCTTTGCCGCTACGGCCGATCGCCTATATTAATCCTCAATGGTATTTGTCCAGTGACTGGTATTTATGGTCCCTGAAAGAATAAAACCCCCTGTCAGTCTGTCTGTTCTAGTCCTGTTCGGCCTCATTCTGCTGTCACTGCAACTGATGAGCTCGGCAACCCAGGAATCATCGCAATTGAGCGAAATGTATTCCTGGCTGCTTTTGGTCAATGCCCTGGGATCAGTGGTGTTGCTGGGGCTGGTCGGAGCCAATATTTATTCGTTGACCCGGCAGTTAAAAAAA
>SWCD01023529.1_pt1 | contig 40464 bp, 41 predicted proteins | sample 4693011 | NCBI WGS metagenome assembly SWCD01 (sample SAMN10267278, study PRJNA491770) | bioreactor metagenome | isolation source: DHS bioreactor inoculated with marine | place: Japan: Omine Ridge, Nankai Trough
CCAACCAACACCCACTTCTGCCCAGACAACAACGTCACCCGAGAGCAGATGGCGGCATTCCTCCGCCGTGCTCTGGATGATCCCCCGGCGCAGGTGACCGGAGTATCGGTTACCACCGGCGGTGGCTCCGGTGAAGCCGCCGTGTTCTGGGACACGTCACCGGACCTCGATATCGACCACTACAACGTCTGGTACAGCTACGTGCCCGGGTTCACCAAGACAATGGTCATCGATCCCTACATCGGACCCGAACCGACAACCGGGAATCGGTGGTACATCGTCGACTGGCCGCTCACATTGGATCCCGGATACGACTGCTACCAGATAAGTGCCGTCGACATGGCGGGGCAGGAAGGACCGCTCTCCGCCGAGGCATGCTTTGATCCGATCCCGGGCTCACCCTCACCGGTAACCGGTGTCGTGGCCACCACATCTGGTGGCTCCGGCGAGATCGCCGTCTACTGGGACGAGGTTCCGGAGGTCGACGTCAATGACTACAACGTCTGGTACAGCGAGTTCCCGGGTGGAACCAAGACGCTGCTCGCCACCCCCTACTTCGGCCCGGAGCCGACCACGGGGAACCGGTGGTACATCATCGACTGGCCTCGCTCGCTGATCGTCGGGCGAGATTGCTACGAGATCAGCGCCGTGGATCTGAGCGGCAACGAGGGACCGCGCTCAGCCGAGGCGTGTTTCACACCGTAGGACCCGACCTCACGCAGGCGGGTGACCGGCAAAGAACGCGCTCTCTAGGTCTTCTCCAGGACCACGCCGTAGACGAAACCCAGCGGGCCCATGCGCCAGAGGGCAACCTTGCGCAGCGGGGTTTCGGCGTAAAGCTCCTCGGGTGGCGGGAGTTTGTCGAGCGAGCGGTTTAGGTATGTGTACTCCTGGCGATTACCGGCGATGGTTCCGACCAGCGGGAGAACCACAGCCGAGCCGATGCGGTGCAGCATTGCCGCCGGCCGCGAGCGGGGACGGCCAAGACCAACGACACCGAGGCGGCCGCCGGGACGCAGGACTCGTGCTGCCTCGGCCACCGTCACCTCGACAGAGTCGAGGTTCCTGAAGACATACGCAGAGAACACCGCGTCGAATGCGCCATCCGCAAAGGGCAATCCCTCGCCTACAGCAACGATGCGATGACCCGCATCGTTGAGAGACAGCATCTCGGGCGATGGGTCGAGGGCAACGACGTCCCGATCACCAAAGACGGGATTCGCCGCACCGGTACCACCACCGAGGTCGAGCAGCCGCCCCGGGGGTAACAGCTCTACTACTCGCTTGCGCCAGGCCTGGTCGCGGCCGAGAGACAGGATGCGATTGATCCGGTCGTACTTCCCCGCGATGTCGGCAAAGACCGACCCGTTGCTCACCCGATCGTCTCGAAACCGACGTAGGGACGCAGCGCCTCGGGAATAACGATCGAGCCGTCGGGCTGCTGATTGTTCTCGACGATGGCGATGAGCCAGCGGCCCATGGCGATAGCCGTCCCATTGAGGGTGTAGACCAGTTGGTTGCCTTCCTCGCCACGGAACCGGATCTTGAGCCGGCGCGACTGGTAATCGGTTGTGTTCGAGGTAGAGGTGATCTCGCGATACCGGCCCTGGCCCGGGAACCAGGCCTCGATGTCGTACTTCTTGGCGGCAGATGCGCCCAGGTCACCAGCCGCGATATTCATCACGCGGTACGGGATTCCGAGTCCTTGAACCAACTCCTCCTCACGGGCAAGCAGGAAGTCGTGCTCGTCACGGGCAGTGTCCGGATGGACGAAGGAGAACATCTCGACCTTGTCGAACTGATGTACTCGGAAGATTCCCCTGGTGTCTTTGCCGTAGGTGCCCGACTCGCGGCGAAAGCACGTGGAGAACCCTGCGTAGCGCAGTGGGAACAAGTCCTTGTCGAGGATCTCGTCGGCATGCATCGCAGCCAGCGCCACTTCGGAGGTGCCGATCAGATAGAGATCATCATCGGGAAGCGAGTAGACCTGATCGCGGTCACCCGGGAAAAAGCCCGTTCCGTATAGGGCGTGGTCGCGGACGAGCACGGGAGGTATCACCGGGGTGAACCCGTGTGCCTCCAGCTTGTCCATTGCGTAGTTGACGAGCGCAAACTCGAGACGAACCAGCGGCCCGAGCAGGAAGCCGAACCGGCTTCCGGAGACCTTGGCAGCACGCTCAACATCGAGGAATCCGTGCTTCTCACCCAGAGCGACGTGATCGAGGAATTCACCTTCCGGCGGGTCACCCCAAGTGCGCAGCGTCTCGGCGTCCTCTTCCTCGGTACCGTCGGCCGCCGTCTCGTCGACGAGGTTGGGCAGCGAGATCCACGTCTCGTTGAATTCGGCGTCAGACGCGTCGGCGGTGGCGAGCGCCGCCTTGTACGAAGCAGACAACTCCCCCGCCTTAGCAATGGCAGCCTGCTTCTCCTCACCCTGGAGTTTGGAGACGGACTTGCCCACCGTCTTCTGCTCCGAACGAAGCTCTTCTGCGCTCACTCGTTCGTTGCGACGGCGTTCATCTAGGGCCACGAGGGCATTCACATCGAGGTCGATGCCGCGCCGGCGGAGCGACGCTTCGAGTACCTGGGGCTCAGTGCGGAGGATGCGTGGATCAATCATGACCGTGGCAGGTTACCCCTGTGCCCTGGCCACCGCTTCCTTCTCTTCGGGGGAGAGTTCCTCGATGCCGACGAACCCCCGGACTTCCTTGGTGAATACCCGCACATCCAGCCTGCCGACGAGAATCGAAAGGACTACGCCGTCGCCATTGGCGCTCAACATTGCCAGCGATCGAGACAGGTTGCCGGCGATGTCGCCAAAGGCGTCGTAGTTGACTACACCGGTATTGACGATCGCATGGGGGAGTAGGCGCTCCACGGCTTCCATCCGTGGCTCGAGTTCGGCGGTAATCGAATCGAGGCGACCCAGTTCGTTATCGACACCGCGCAGGATGGCAAACACATTCTCGTCGGCGGGAAGGGCGCTGAATCGCCGCCGCAGCACACTCACCTGCACGGCAACCACGATCGCTCCCATTAGAGCCACAATGGCCACGACCATCGCAATCTCAATCATTCCGCGTTCCTCTCAAAGACCAGGTTGAACACGTTGTCGTCTGTGGTCTCGCCCTCACCATCGACGGTAGCTGATGCCGTCACGGAATAGACCTCGCCGGCAACTGCCTCGAGGTTCTCAAAGACCAGATTCTCGGATTTGCCGGGCTCGATTGAAGGGATCAACTGGCCGAGTGGAGTGATCGCCTCGCTAGAGCCCACCTTCTGCAGCGTCACGAGGACGGACACCCGTTCGACCACAACGTTGCCGGTGTTACTCACCGTGACCTCCAACGAAAGAGTCTCCGACGCCGGAATTGTCCAGATGCCGGCGGCGTCCTCGCTCACCGGCTCGGGAACGGTATTGGCAACGAGCGCAACGTCGATCAACTCGGCCAGGCCGCCCTGCAATCGCAACCGCTCGGCCACAAAGACGTGGTTGTAGAGCGGAGCGTATTGGCCGGTGGCATATGAGATCTCCGGCAATGGTGCCGGGACTAACTCTGGATCCAGGGCTGCCACTTCGGCCAGGAACCGGTCGTATGCGAGGTCGCCGAGACGAATCAATTCGAACGCGTCCCGCAGCGTCTCGTCGGCGGTCAAATCGTCGTCTTCGGCGTCGAGAATCGCAACGATTGAGCGATCGAGCGTCTCGATACCGTCCGCCCATGCGTCCACGGCGACCGACATGAGACCGGCCGCTGCGCTAACCGGCCTCGCCACAACCTGCTCGCCGAGAAGATTGGCCGACACCCTGGCATCGGTCGCCAATGTCTCCAGCCTCAGCTCGAGAGCAGGACGATCCTCGTTGCCAAGACCTTGGAATAGCGCCCCAAGCTGTTCCGACATTTCTCCGTGTTCGATGGCGATTTCTTCGGCCACGGTCAGATAGTCGATGCTTTCCCGTCGCTCGGTGCGATAGCGGACGGCAAGAACCAGGACACCAACGACGATGGCGAGGACGATGAGGATGACGATGTTGCGGCGGCGCCGCGACCGGCGGGGCGGTGCGAAGTCAGAATATGCCATGTGCATGGTCCTGGATGGACTGAACGACGGACCGGCCGCAGAGATGGAAAACAGCCCGCTGCGGAGCTGCTGCGGACCCACTTCAGGAGCCCGACGTGGGCGAGGAGGGACTTGAACCCTCACGAGTGTTACCTCACAGGAACCTGAATCCTGCGCGTCTGCCAATTCCGCCACTCGCCCGTGGGGGAGACGATGGTATCACCTCTACAGGACTGATGATCTGAGAGCAGCGCCTGGAACGGGCCACTACCATCGCCCCATGTCTACACCACTGCAATTGGGCGTTATTGGAGTGGGCCGGATGGGCGCATTCCACGCCAGGACCATCGCTCCCTCGCCGCTTGTGGACGTCGTTGCGATCGCCGACACCGACACCGCAGCTGCGGCCGCCGTCGCCGGTGAGATCGGCGCCTCTCCTCGCACGACCAGAGATCTTCTGCTGAGCAGCTCAGATGTGGATGCCTGGCTCATCGCCACACCGACGACAACTCATCCCGCGCTGGTTCGCGAGGCATTGGCCGCGGGGATGCACGTGCTCTGTGAGAAACCGCTTTCCCTGGATCCTGCCGATAGCGAGCAGCTAGGAGCCGAAGCGGCTGCTCTGGATCGTGTCCTTCAAGTTGGGTTCTGGCGACGATTCTCCCCGCCATGGGCCACGGCGAAGCGGCTCATCGACGCGGGTGCGATTGGCCGACCGCTGATGGTCCGCCTTTCCCAATGGGACGCAGACCCCCCTCCCGCCAGCTTCTGCGATCCGGCCACCAGCGGAGGGCTGGCTATCGACTGCGGAGTCCACGAGTACGACCTGGCGGAATGGTTTACCGGGCTCACCGTCAAGAGAGTTACGTCTTTCGACCTGCCGCTCGTTGACGATTCGCTCGCAGCAGTGGGCGATGTCGACAACCTCGTCGCGGTGCTCGAACTCGGCGGAGGCGTCACCGCAACGGTCGACTTGAGCCGCAACTGCCGCTACGAGGACGACGTCCGAACCGAGATCCTCGGCGACCAGGGAGCGATCTTCGTTGACCTCCTTCCCGTTGGTCGAACCCGGCTGGCAACGGCGGCGGGGACCGAGGTAGTCGCCGGATCGGAAACCGAGGACGCCTTCGGGGTTGGTATCCGCACTCAGGCTGAGGCATTCGCCAGAGCCGTCGCCGGCGAGGTGGTAGATATTCCTCACGCCGATGCCAGTACCAGAGCAGTCAGAACCGGGCTGGCGATCCAACAAGCTGCCGGTGGCGAGCCCGTGGTACTGAGCTGAGTCGGGGACTGACAAGAACCCCCGCAGGCAGAGTTCGACGCAGTCGAACTCCAAGCTGCCCCAGGGCAGCCGGGGACTGACTGCTCTCTCGCCACGCTGTATAGAGTCTGCGGATGACTACGACCGTTGCCCCGCTCAAGATTCGGCGTTTTCGCACCCTGTGGGTGGCGTCGATCTTCTCCAATGTCGGTTCGTTTCTGCAAGCCGTCGCGGCGTCGTGGCTGATGCTGGAACTGACCGGCTCGGCAACGTGGGTCGGCTTGATGGCTGCTTCGTCAACGCTTCCGCTCTTGTTCCTGTCCCTCGCCGCCGGCGCAATCGCAGACATGTTCGACCGTCGCTGGGTATTGGTGATCGCCCAGGCAACGATGGGTGCATCGGCTGCGGCGATGGCCGTTCTCACGGTCATGGATCGCATCACCCCGGGGACGCTGCTCGCCCTCGGCCTTCTCTTGGGTACTGGTCTCGCCTTCAACCTGCCCGCGTGGCAAGCCACGGTCCCCGACCTGGTCCCGCGCGGCATGATCGCCAGCGCGGTTGCTCTCAACTCTGTTGCGTTCAATGTCGCCCGTGCCGTCGGACCTGCGCTTGGTGGCTTCATCATCGTGGTGGCGGGTCCCGAACTCGCCTTTAGCCTCAACGCACTCTCGTATCTGGGAGTGATAGTTGTGCTCATCGCCCTCGCCCGGGTGATGCCGACACCGGACCGCGAAGAGACCTCGATGGTCAACGCCATCGCTCTGGGAGTCCGGTTTGCCCGATTCACGCCAGCGTTCCGGAGAGTGCTCACCCTGGCCGCGATGTTTGCGATGACATCAGCCGTGGTGCAATCGATCCTGCCAAATCGCACCGAGGAACTGGGGGGCGGAGCCGGGGCCTACGGGATCCTGCTCGGCGCGATGGGCGTCGGAGCCCTGGGCGGAGGCTTCAGCCGGCAAGCGGTATCTAATCGCCTGGGCCGAACGACGCTCCCCATCTCGGTCGGGCTCTTCAGCGTTGCGACTGTCGGAGTCGGCCTCGGCTCCTCGATGGAGCTGGTGATCGTCGCCATGCTTGCCGCCGGCGTGACCTGGGTGTGGGCTCTGGCGACTCTCAACGCAACGGCACAGCTGATGTCACCGGAGTGGGTGCGGGGTCGGGCAATGAGTCTGTACACCCTGTCATTCGTTGGTGTTCTCCCGCTCGGCTCGATCCTGGCCGGTTGGGTGGCGGACCGCATCGGCGCCGATAACACCTACATACTGCTCGGCGTGGTCGGAGTGGCCGTTGGGTTCCTCGTGGCACCGGCGCTTCGCATTCCCCCGCTTGCCGAGGTCGAATCTCCCGAGTTCGACGAGAGCAGGACCCAACCCGACCACGTTGTCACCGTTGGTGGGCCCGTTCTGATCACGACCAGTTGGGATGTCGACCATCGTCGGCTCGACGAATTCCTTGCGGTCATGCAAGAAGTCCGCCTGGTTCGATTGCGCACCGGTGCATACCGATGGCGCCTCTATCGCGACGCCTCGAATCCACACAGACTGACCGAGCTGTTCCTGACGGTGTCCTGGGAAGAACATCTCAATCAGCATCGTCGGATCGACGACGCCAGCGCCGCGATACTGCGCCGGGCTCGCAGCCTCGATATGTCGGGGGGTGCCCGAACGACCCATCGGATCGCCGTGGACATCGAAAACCCCGAGAATTGGAGCGAGCTGGTCGATGCCCACGCCGAGTATCACAAGCATGACGGCTCGGTCCCTCTCGCCCCCGACGAAGACGCGAACTGACTCGCTAACTGCGGCCGCTCCGTACAATCCCGAACATGGGTCTTGCCCGGAATCTCGAAAAACGCCTGGAACGCCTTGCCGATGGATTGTCGGCGGCGATTTTCCGCGGCCGTATGCAGCCCGTCGATCTCGCCAACCGTCTCATCCGCCAGGCCGATCTAATGGTGACTGAGGATGTGACCGGACCCCGCATCCCCAACTTCTTCGACGTCGCGGTCAGTGAAGCGGACGTCGACGCGAGTCTCGATACCGAACAACTCGCCGCCGAGCTGAGTTACACGCTCGCGGCGACGGCGACCGATCGAGGGTGGCGCACCGGCGGGCCCGTCTCGGTGCGGATCACAGTCGACAATTCCGTCGGCCGCGGATCGATCCGCTGTGCAGCGACACCGATTCCCGCAGAGATGCCGCCATGGGGCGAGCTTGCCGAGCACCGCGGCGAGCGATCCTTTGCATTGAGAGACAACAGGATCGTGCTCGGCCGGTCAGCGACGCCGACATCACCATCGACGAACCGGAGATTTCGCGCACGCATGCGATTCTGTTTCGGGAGGGCGGGCGCCTGTGGCTAGCCGACCTTGGCTCGGCCAACGGCAGCCTCGTCAACGGCTACGTCGTGGCTGCAGACCCCATTGAGGTCGGCTCGGGCGATATGCTGTCATTCGGCCCGACGACATTTGCGCTGCGAATCGAATAGGAGCGCCGTGCCCGCACTTTTTCTGAATCTGTTGAAGCTGATCTTCATCGCCTTGATCTACCTGTTCCTGTGGCAGATCGGACGATCGATCGGCGCCCACATCGGCCCGTCGCAATCAATGCGACGGTCAAAGAAGGGCGGCGAGCTGGTCGTGGTTCGGTCCGACACAATCGCAGGCCAACGCTTCCCGATCGGCGCGCCGGCCGTTCTCGGACGCAGCGAGGACGCCGACATCTACGTCGATGATGCCTATGCCTCCGAGTTCCACGTTCGCATCGGAGTGCAGGACGACTCGGTTGTCCTCAGCGACCTCGGCTCTACGAACGGAACGTACGTCAACGGTCGTAGGGTCACGGTGCCGACGTCATTGCAGAAGGGCGATGCGGTCCAGATCGGGAAGACGATCCTCGAGGTCAGGTAGGCCGCTCGTAGCGACTCTGTCCCGGGCGGTACAGCGGAAGTGTCAGCGTGAAGCGACTGACACCGTCATCACGGTGGTACTCGAGCGACCCCTCCATTGCGTCGGCCAGATATCTGGAGACGGTCAGGCCCAGCCCGATTGACCCAGGCTTGCTTTCCGATAGGTTCGATCGGCCGTATGCCTGGAACACCATTTCCCGATCGGATTCCGGGATCCCAGGCCCATCGTCGGAGACACCAACGACAACGTCGAACGCGCGGGTATTCACACACACTCTCACGTCGTTGCCGCCGTAGCGGGATGCGTTGGAGAGGAGATTGCGGGCAATCTGACGGACCCGCAGCGGGTCGGCCCAGGCGATGGCCTCGGACAGGCCCAGGGTGATTCGTTGCTCGGGTCGCTCCGCCGGAAGGGATGACCTGACCAGCTTGAGTTCGGCGGCGATGTTCACCGGTCCCGGAGTGACCGTCAGATGTCCTGCCTCGGCACGAGTGATGACCAGGAGGTCTTCAACGATTCCCGCTACCTCGTTGCTCTGAGCGGCGATGACCCCCGCAAACTGGCGCAACTCCTCGGGAGTGAATGAGGAGACTCGGTCCTGCAGCTCCGAGGCGAACCCCACCACGGCGGTGAGAGGAGTTCGGAGCTCGTGACTGATAGAGGCGATGAACTCGAGGCGGGATTGCTCCAACTCCTGAAGCTTGTCGTTGTGCGCGGCGAGTTCGTCGTTGAGCCGGGCTCTCTCCAGAACAGAGGCGATGTGCCCGGCGATGATCTGGATGAGGTTGGCGTGATGCGGGGTGTAACCGTTGTAATGGGTCGTGTTGAAGAAGAGGAACGCCGTGACCTTGTCATCCACGACCAGCGGACAACTCAGCGACGACTTGATGCCCTCACGAACCAGGAGACTCACTGGGTGATCCGGGGGCCGGTTCTTGGCGTAGGTCGGCATGTCGTTGTCGATGCTGGTAGCTCGATACCTCGGCTCGACGGCAACCCGCTTGTCGCGGCGGTAGTTGTACCCAACGGGGATCAGCTTCGAGTCATATGTGGAGCGGAACCACGCGGTTGTGAGCGCGTATCCGGTCTCGTCGATGACCGCGTACTCGAGACGATCGAACGGCAGAATGACCTGCAACTCGTCGTAGAGAGAGTCGAGCACCTCGCTCACGTTCCGTCCGGAAGAGAAGGCGTCGGTGATGCGCAGGAGCATCGACAGTTCGTGCGGGCGCATCTGTGGCTCGTCGCGCGTCGACCAACCCGACCGCGAGGGGCCGGGCACTTCGTTCAGCGATCTAGCCTCTGAGGTCATCAGAAGGGCCCTACCTTTGTGCCCGCAACTCATTAACTGTCGGCAGAATCGCTATTTTCTTGAGTGCACCCCCCGATCATCAGGTATGTGACCCCCGTTGGCTTATCCTTACGGGCGTCACCACAAAACCCGTTTGGCGATATCTTGAGGCTAAGAAAACGACGAGCAAGAGTTCAGATGCGATATACCTGGTCGAGTGCAACTCATGTGGGATTGGTCCGCGCCGGCAATGAGGATTCGGTGCGGCCGACGACAGACGGCTCCCGTGAGGAACCGGTCGTCGTGGCGGTCGCCGACGGCATGGGAGGTGCGGTTGCCGGCGAAGTGGCATCACGCATCGCGATCGATGCCGCCGTCGCCGAAGATCCTGCTGCCGACATAACTCCCGGCGAGCGTATCCGCCGCGCCAACAAAGCCGTGGTCGAAGCGGTCGCCGACGATTACACCTTGTCGGGAATGGGAACAACGTTGACGCTCGGGTTGTTTCTCCCCAACGGGACTGCACAAATCGCGCATATCGGAGACAGTCGGCTTTACCTATATCGCGACGGCGAGCTGCGGCAACTGACTCGCGATCACACTCTCGTTGCGGATCTCGTGGCCCTCGGGCAGATCACCGCCGAACAGGCCGAGACCCATCCTCGCCGCAATCTGGTGACCAGGGTCATTGGAACGCCCGATATCGATGTCGACGAATTTGAGATCGAGCTCGCTGCTGGTGATCGTGTGGTCATCTGCTCGGATGGTCTCAATTCGATGCTCCGCGATCGCGAGATCGAAGCTCGACTGGCGAAGGCCTCATCCCCCTCGGAGGCGGCGTGGTCATTGGTCGAGGCCGCCAATGCGGCCGGGGGTAATGACAACACGACTGTTGCAGTGGTGGATGTCTCCTTGTGACCCGCAACGCTGAGGCGGCGCTTCTCGCCGCCGCCGCCGTCGTCGCCGCAATGGGCGTCGCTCTCGTCAACTTTGCGATGGGGCGGGGTTTTGATGCCCAGGTCGCGCTGACCTTCCTGGTGTTCGCCTTCAGCTTCGGGTCGATCCATATGGCGCTTCGCCGCTGGGCGCCCGAGGGCAACCCCTATCTCTTCCCGATCGCGGCGTTCCTCACCGCCATCGGGTTTACCGAGATCTATCGCCTCGACCCCGAGCTGGCATCGATTCAGCGGTGGTCCATGTTGCTTGCAGGTGCGGTCACCACCGCGGTGCTACTACTCCTGCGCGACGAGGGGGTCGTGATGCTTCGCCGCTACCGGTACCTCTTCCTCGCCGGTGCGGTGCTGCTGCTCCTGCTCCCTCTACTCCCCGAGACCTGGCCCCTGCATGGAGCAGAGATCAACGGCTCCCGGCTGTGGGTGAGGCTCGAGCTTCCGATCGGTACCCGGTCGCTCAGTTTCCAGCCGGGGGAAGTGGCCAAGGTGCTGCTGGTTGTCTTCCTGGCGTCGTATCTCGCCGACCGTCATCTTGCAATGGCGACGACCGGGAGAAAGCTCGGACCGATCCGGCTGCCCGAACCGCGCCAGCTTGGTCCGATCCTCATCGCCGCCCTGGCCAGTTTCGCTGTGCTCGTCTACCAGCGAGATCTCGGAGCCTCACTTCTCCTGTTTGCCCTGTTCATCACCATGGTTTTCGTCGCGACCGGCAGGTCCGCCTATCTGGTGACCGGCCTGGCGCTCATTGCCGGAGGGGGGTTCGTGGCCTATCAGCGCTTCGACCACGTCCAGCGCCGCGTCTTTGCCTGGCTCCACCCGTTCGATGACTTCGCCGATGCCGGGTACCAGATCGTCCAGGGCCTATTTGCCATGGGGAGCGGGTCGCTCACCGGCAGCGGGCTGGGTCTCGGACGCCCCGATCTCATTCCTGCCGCATCCACCGATTTCATCTTTGCGTCGGTTGCCGAAGAGATGGGATTCGCCGGGTCGATAGCCGTGCTCGCCGCATATGCCCTCCTCGCTGCAGCCGGGTTCGGGATCGCAATCCGATCCCGGGACGTGTTTAGAAAGTTCCTGGCCTTCGGGCTCACCATCGTGATCGCGGTACAGGCAATCCTCATCCTTTCCGGTGTACTCCGGCTGTTCCCGGTCACCGGGATCACCCTGCCGTTTATGTCGTACGGAGGGTCATCACTGCTGGCCAACATGGTTCTGGTCGCGCTTCTGGTCAGAGCATCCCACGGGGAACGAACATGAACCGACCCATTCGCATGCTCGCTGCCGGGGTTTTCGTTGCCTTTGCGGTCCTCGTCGGTGCCGCCACCTACCACCAGGTGATCGTTGGCCCCGATTACAGAGACGATCCAAGGAATGTGCGTGTCGCTACCAGCCAAACTGGTCGCGAGCGGGGAACCATCATCACCGCCGACGGCGTTGTTGTAGCTGAATCCGAAGCGGACCCCGCCGATCCGCTGATCTTCCGCCGCAGCTACCCGGAGGGCTCTTTGTACGGCCATACGGTCGGCTACACCACTTTGTTGTTTGGCAGCCAGGGAATCGAGTCGACACACAGCGACGATCTCGTCTCATATCGCGACGCCACCATTTCTGGCGTCCTCAGTGCGCTGCTGGGCGGCGATGTTCGCCCGCGAGGTCTGCGGCTCACCATCGAGCACGAATTACAGGTGGTTGCCCGTGAGGCCCTCGGCGACCAACGGGGTGCCGTCGTTGCCCTCGACCCATCCACCGGGGCCATCCTGGCCATGGTCTCGACCCCCGAGTTCGACCCGAACGTGCTCACGGGTGCGGGCGCAGGTGGAGCCGGGCAGGCCCTGGAGAGCGATCCCCTCCAGCCGCTCCTCAACCGGGCCACCGCCGCGTCTTACGCCCCCGGCTCGACGTTCAAGGTGATCACCGCGGCGGCCGCGCTCGAGGCCGGCGTTGCTTCGGCGGGGACGCCGTTTCCCAATCCGGTCGAGCTAGAGCTTCCCGGGTCGACAGCAACGATCAGCAATTTCGATGAGCAAGCTTGCGGCCCGGGTACTGAGGTGCCCCTGTCCACGGCCTTCACCAGCTCCTGCAACACGATCTTTGGCATGATCGGCATGGAAGTCGGTGCTGAGGCACTGGTAGGTACTGCAGAATCCTTCGGCTTCAATGCCCAGATCCCAATCGAAGTGCGCTCAATTGCGTCAACCATCCCCTCTGCCGAGTCATTTGAGTTCGACGTCCCCGGCGTCGCCCAGTCGGCGATCGGTCAACGCGATGTGCTTGCCACACCGTTGCAGATGGCGTTGGCTGCTTCCGCCGTGGCGAACGGTGGCGAGATCATGGTGCCGTACCTGGTCCAGGAAGTATTCAACTCCGAAGCGGTTGTCGAGGAGTCGACCGAGCCCGTTGTCTGGCTGCGTGCCACGACTCCTGCTGCATCGACTGCGCTGTCCGGCCTGATGGAGGGTGTCGTTACTTCCGGGACCGGACGCCGCGCCTCGGTGCCCGGAATTCGGATCGGTGGCAAGACCGGGACCGCAGAAGTCCCCGGCGGAGCACCCCATGCATGGTTCATCGGCTTTGGCCCGGTAGACGCCGAGCCCGGCGACCCTCAGATCGCAATCGCAGTCCTCGTCGAATCAGGCGGTGACGCCGGCGAGGCCGCTACAGGCGGTACCGTTGCCGCGCCGATAGCTCAGGTTGTGTTTGCCGAATTCTTCGGCATTGGACAGGAGTGAAGTGTGTCAGTAGCCCCCAGCATCAGTACCATCTCCCATCGTGACTGAATCGCGCGTGCTTCAAGGCCGCTACCAAATAGCAGGACACCTCGCCCGCGGGGGCATGGGTGATGTTTTCGCTGCCGAGGACATCTCCCTGGGCCGCCGGGTCGCGGTCAAGATCCTCCATCCCCAGTTCGCCCGTGACGAGGCCTTCGTGTCGCGCTTCCGCCGGGAAGCCCAGAACGCCGCCGGGCTGAATCACCCCAATATCGTCAGTATCTACGACTTCGGGAGCCACGACGACACCTACTTCATGGTGATGGAGCTCATCCAGGGACGCACCCTGCGCGACATCCGTCGTTCCGAGGGAATGCTGCTGCCCCGCCGCGCTGCCGAAATCGCCGCCGAGACCGCAGCCGCGTTGACCGTTGCTCACCAGGCGGGGGTCTATCACCGCGATATCAAGCCGGGCAACATCATGTTGACCCCCGATGGCACCGTGAAAGTGACCGACTTCGGGATCGCCCGTGCTCTTGACGACTCGGAAGAGCTAACCCGAACCGGTGCGGTAATCGGCACCGCCACCTATTTCAGCCCCGAGCAGGCGCAGGGGCTTCCCGCCGACGCCCGCTCCGACATTTACTCGCTCGGCGTGGTGCTGTACGAGTTGCTGTGTGGTCAAGCACCGTTCACCGGCGAAAGCCCGGTAGCCGTGGCCTACCAGCACGTCGCCGAGTTTGCGGTTCCGCCGAGCGGGATCAACGCCGACGTTCCTGCCGGTCTCGAAGCCGTCGTCGAACGAGCGATGGAGAAAGACCCCGATGCTCGCTACCAGTCGGCTGAGGAATTGCGGGCCGATCTCCTCCGCTATCTACGCGGGGAGATGACGGTCGCTCACCAGATGACAATTGAGCAGGAGGCCATTGCAGCAGCCGCACCTCCACCACAGCAGCCGATGGTGCCTGCGCAACCGACCGCCCAAACCAGGTTGATGAACAGCCCGGCGCCTCCCCCGACCGCAACTCCCGATCAAACCGCCAGGCACGTTGCTCAGTACCCGGACAAGGAGCGCAGCCAAACCAGCTATCTCCTTGCCATCGTTGGGCTCATCGGCCTGCTGCTCGTCGGCAGCTTTATGTTGTGGCAGTTGCTTTCCGGACCCGACGAGGTAGCGGCCCCCGACCTGATCGTGGTCCCCGACCTGACCGGGATGAGCCTGGCCGATGCCCAGGACGCATTACTCGATGCCAACCTGCGCCCTTCTTTCCGCGAGCAGCCAAGCGCTGATGTTGCCGAAGGCCTCGTGATCACTTCGGAACCCGAGCCGGGTACCGAGGTTGAACCTCAGGAGAAGATCACTCTCGTAATCTCGGCAGGGCCGGGAGAGTTCCCGATCCCGAACGTGACCAACCTCGATATAGCCGCGGCGCGCAGTCAGCTCGAGGCCGCCGGCTTTGTGGTCGGGACCGAGACGCTGCAGGACAGCCAGGATTTCGAGGAGGGTCTCGTCATCAGCCAGTCCTTGCCCGCGGGTACGGACGCGCCGCCGGGGACTGTGGTGAACCTCGTTGTATCCAGCGGGCCACGGTTCCTCACCATGCCCGACCTCGTTGGCGTCCCGGCGACGACGGCTCAGGAGGAACTGACGCGGCTGGGCTTCACCGACATCGTTATCGAGGAGGACTTCTCCAACGACATGCTCGAAGGCTTCGTCATCGAGACCGAACCGGGTGCCTCGCAACTGGCCGAACGCGATGAGAGGATCACCATCTTTGTGTCGATGGGCTCGGAGCCATTCCCGCTCCCGGATCTCACGGGACGTTCCGTACCGGATGCCAATGCTCTGGCCACAGAGCGCGGGCTGACCCTGGTTGTTGATCCGGAAACCGTCGAGGTCACCCTCGCCAGCGGTCTGGTCGGGATGATTGCCTCACAAAGCCCATCGGCGGGAACCGAAGTGATCTTCGGTGATGAGATCCATGTTCGTCTTGGCGTACTGCTCCAGGTGGCCGTACCCGACCTCGATGGGATGACCGAGGAAGAGGCTCGTGCCGCACTTCTCGCAGTTGGGCTCACACTCAATGTCACCGGAACCGTCGAGGTTCCACCCGATTCGGGTCTGGAGGACAGGGTCGCCGCCCAGAGTCCCGAGCCGGGAACCATGGTCGATGACGGCTCTGTAGTGACAGTCGATCTTGGCGTGGTCACCCCCGAGGAACCGCCGCCGGATGACGGCTGATGAAATCAGCTTCGAGTTCGATGCAACCGAACTCTGGCGAGGCTGAAGACGGCTGATGAAATCAGCTTCGAGTTCGATGCAACCGAACTCTGGCGAGGCTGAAGACGGCTGATGAAATCAGCTTCGAGTTCGATACAACCGAACTCTGGCAGGGCTAATTACTGATCTTGCCGAACGTAAAGCAAGCAGGCAGCCCTACTCGATGATGTGGGGGGCGACCAGGGCTTTTAGGTCGTCGTGGACTTGGCCGTTGGAGAAGATGGTTCCCTTGATGGGGCGGTCGTAACGCTGCTCACCGCCGTACAGATCAGTCGCCTGTCCTCCGGCCTCAGTTACCAGGAGGACACCAGCGGCGGCATCCCATGGCGTCGACTTGGTGAATATGGCACCGTCGAACATCCCGGAGGCAACCTGGATGACCTCGTAGACCATCGAGTTGTGATGCAACTGCCGCACCCCGGCCTTCTCCAGGTCGTAGTAGATGGCCGCACCACGGGCGGCATCTCCGGAGCTACGCCCCGACACATTCATGAAGGTGCCCTTGAGACCCGTGGTCGCAGAAACCGAAAGAGGTCGTTTGTTGACGTAGCTACCTCCGCCAAGGCTCGCCGTGTACGTGCGGTCCAGATACGGGTCGCCGACGACCGACACAATCGGCTTGCCATCCTCGCAGAGAGCAAGAGCGAACACGTTCGTTGGGATGCCAAGCATGTAGGGAATGGTGCCGTCGATGGGATCACACACCCATTGATACCTGGCATCTGGCTTGACGATGGACGCCTCTTCGCCGACAACGCCGTGGTCGGGATATTGAGCCGAGATTCGCTCGATGACCATGTCGTTGATGGTCTTGTCGGCGATAGTGATCGGGGTGTCGTCCTCTTTCCAATCCGCGGGGACTCCGATGTCGAAGTACTTCAACATGATTTCGCCCGCTACTGCTGACAGCTCAACAGCTGTTTCGAGGTATTGCTGCACGTTTGGGTTCCTTGGTCGGCGCGGAAGGTGGTGAATGATCGCCGTGAAGGCTCGTCCCTGCAACAGGAGCCCACACGTCGTTGAGCCGATGGAGCCGAAACTGGCGTTACTCAGCGGCTTTCGAGGAAGTTAGCAAGTAGATCCTTACCGGATGTCGTCATGATGCTCTCGGGATGGAACTGCACTCCGGTGATCGGAAGCGACCGGTGCCTGATGCCCTGGACCACCCCGTCCTCGCTGTGGGCGACCGCCACTAGGTCGGGAGGCAAGTCGACTGTGGCCAGTGAGTGATAGCGCGTCGCCTCAAACGGATTCGGAAGGTCGCGGAACAGCCCGAGTCCGTCGTGGGTGATGGGCGAGACCTTGCCATGGCGCGGCTCTGGGGCGAGGTCAACAACACCGCCGAATGCCACCGCGATCGCCTGATGGCCCAGACAGACGCCGAGGGTCGGCATCTCTGTTCCCAGCGTCTTGATGAAGTCGATGGAGAAACCTGCGTCCTCAGGTCGTCCCGGGCCGGGCGAGATCAGCAGCCTGTCGAAGCCCTGGTCGGCGGCGTCGGCGGGTTTCAGGTCGTCATTGCGAACAACGACGGGCTCTGCCCCCAACTCACCCAGGTATTGCACGAGATTGAAGGTGAACGAGTCGTAGTTGTCGATGACGAGCACCTTCATCCGACGGTGCCTCCCTGGTCGAGGATCGCTTTGCCGAGCCAATCGTAGAAAAAGTGCAGGGCGACCAGAAACACGGCAGTCAGAACTACCGCCTGAATGATGCGAGCGTATAGCGGCCCGGGCAGCAGCCGCCAGATCCGTTTGATCATGACATCACCTCGATGACGTCGGCGTTTGGACCGAATACGAGTTCGGCAATCACAACGAAGCGCTGCCGTGCAGAGAACTTGGGATGGCAGGTGGTGAGCGTCAACCAGGCCCCTTCACGGGGGTCGGCCACGGAGATCTCAGAAGGTCTGACCACGCGTGTTTCCCGAACCGCGTAGATGTGGGTGCCGAGAGCTGTGTCTACCTCGATCCGGTCACCCGGATCGAGCTGGTCGAGTTCGTGGAAGGGCATCCCCCAAGTTGTGCGGTGCCCGCTGATCACCGCGTTGCCGGGTTGGCCGGGAAGAGCAGTATCGGGCATATGCCCGGCCCCGTTGCGGAGATCGGTGGTCCGGACCCCTTCGACGACATTCCATCCCTCCTGGAGGCGCTCGAGCTTGGGGATCCGAATCAGAGCAAACGCGTTGCCGAGCTCGGGAGGCGATTCGACTTGGAGGACGAGAGGTACTGCCTCTGGATCGTTAGTCGCCGTACCAGTCGCATCTGAGATCACGATCGGTTCATTCGGATTGTCGGGGTTGGGAATGACCACGACTTCGCTGATCTCGGTTTCCTCCCACTGCTCGATTCTCTCGATGGCCAGTTCTGATTGGGCCTGCTGGGCGAACCATGTGGTGATGAAGAGTTGGTGGACGACGAACCCGAGAGTGAGCACACCGAGGTAGATGAAGGTCCAGCCGACATTGTGGATGACTCTCATCGCGAGACTGTCGACGACCGCGTCCGGCTGTACGTCTTCCAGATCCTCAGATGTCGTGGCATCGGTCATGGGTTTCCTTGCAGTGGCCCAGGGTGCGCTTCCCGCATTGGAGACTATCGGTCTCCGGACGCTAGCCTTTACGCCCATGCCTGTATCGAAAAAGCGCAAAAAAGTAGCGAACCGCCGCCCCACCCCGCCCAAGCGCGTGGATCCCGTCGCCGAGAAGGGCCCATCGCCCACCTGGTACGTGGTGACCATGTTCACGTTGATGGGCCTCGGTGTACTCGTCATCCTGGCGAACTACATCACCCTGCTCCCGGGCAGCCCCGACAACACCTGGCTGCTTGTCGGTCTTGCCGGAATCGCCGGCGGCTTCGGAATGACGCTCAACTACCGCTAGTCATCCACACCCCGTAATTACACAGGTGTAGTTATCCACGTCTTTCTCCACACCTGGGGAAAAGTCGCGAAATTCAGACGTTGATGCGGAAGACCGGGTGTCGCGAGGCTTCCATCTCGAACTCGGCAACCGGGTCGGATTTATCGGCGTCAAAGAACTTGCGCACCACCGAAACTTCCTCGACGTACTGCTTGAGAACAGGCGCCGCGGTCGCCGCATCAACCTCGGTCACGGTGATCTCTTCAACGTTCTCACCCTGCGACAGCTCGGCCACACCCGAGTCTCTGATGTTGTGGACCCATCCGACTGTGCCATACGGTGCGACGAGATAGCGGTGTCCGTCGCGGCGGGCAATCGTCACCGGGGTGGTTCGCTCGAGGCCACTCTTACGGCCGAGCGTCGTGAGCAGATAGGTGTCGCCCATATCGCCTTTACGGAGGCGGCGAACCACAAGCCTGTTGACGAGACGACGGACGGTCCCAAGACGGTACTGCTTTGCCATGGTCCGGGGCCCTTCTCTAGCTACAACCGAGCGTAGCGGCTGAGTTCACGGGACCTCGATCATATCTTCCCGGCAATGACGCGGCGCGTCGGGATGCTCGTCCTGAGCATGAGTGATGGTGAGCCGCATCCCGCAGACGATGCAGCGATAGTCGACCGCGATTTCTTTGACCGAATCGGGGTCGGGATCGTCCGGCTGGGGGATCAGCAGCAGACGAACGACCCAGAGGGTGATCAGGATGATGGCGACACCGATCGCTATGGCGACCACAAGCTGCATGTTGATACCTGGGAGGCTGCTCGGCGAGCGGCGGAACTACTCGCCTCTACGCCCGCGAGTGTAGGCGGTACCTCAACGCCGATCCGGAACTGCAACCGCCGAGCAGGCGGCTACGCGTCGATTAGTTCCAGGATGGTGCCGTTGGCCATGCCGCCGCCTTCACACATCGTCTGCAACCCGTAGCGCGCCCCGCGGCGCTCCATTTCGTGCAGCAGTGTCGTCATGAGTTTTGCCCCGGACGCACCGAGCGGATGGCCCAGGGCCATCGCCCCACCGTTGACGTTTGTCTTCTCCCAATCTGCACCGGTGTCCTTGAGCCAGGCCGCGATGACCGTGGCGAAGGCCTCGTTTACCTCGAACAGGTCGATTTCGTCGATTGTGAGCCCGGCTCTCTCGAGCACCTTCTCGGTAGCGGGGATCGGCCCGGTAAGCATGGTGATCGGGTCAACACCGACGACGGAGAATGCCTTGAATCGAGCTCGTGGGGTGAGCCCGAGCTCTGCTGCCTTCTCCTCACTCATGACAAGGACGGCGGCCGCCCCGTCTGTGATTTGTGACGAGTTGCCCGCGGTGACCACACCGTCCTCCTTGAACACGGTGCGAAGACCGCCGAGAGCCTCCAGAGTCGTTGTGGAACGGATGCCCTCGTCCCTGGTCATCAGTTCGACGGACCCGTCTTCGTTCCTGATCTCGACGGGAACGATCTCACGTTCGAAGCGGCCTTCGCTCGTAGCCCGCTCAGCGCGCTGGTGGGATTCGAACGCAAGTTGGTCGATCTCCTCGCGGGTGATGTCCCACTGCTCGGCGATGAGCTCGGCTGAGATCCCTTGCGGCACGATGCCGTTGTCGTAGCGCTCGTTCATCTTTGGTCCGAAGGGGACACCGGGACCCTGCTGCATGTTGATGCCCATGGGGACCCTGGTCATGGACTCGACACCCGCGGCGATGACGATGTCGTAGGACCCGGCCATGATGCCCTGGGCGGCGAAGTGGACGGCCTGCTGGCTCGAGCCACATTGCCGGTCGATCGTTATGCCGGGGACGGCCTCCGGAAAACCGGCGGCAAGAAGGGCGTTGCGGCCGACGTTGACGCTCTGCTCACCGGTCTGGGTAACACAGCCCATGATCACATCATCGACCAGGGCCGGATCGAGGTTGTTGCGCTTGACGATCTCTTTGAGGACCTCAGCGGCGAGGTCGACGGGATGCCAGTCCTTCAGCTTTCCGCCCCGCTTCCCCCCAGGGGTGCGGACCGCGTCAACGATCACTGCGTTTGCCATTGTTCCTCCTCCGAACGCGGCCACAACATACACGCACCCGAATGCAGATTTCACGGAACGGGTGTTGCCGTTCCGGCGGATCTCACGCCGATATGTCGGCATCATCAACGCCAAAACCGCTGTGGGATTCCCTACCGCCGGGTCTGGTTCTACAATGGCGGACCCATTTGGGGACGTAGCTCAGCCTGGCAGAGCACCTGGTTTGCAACCAGGGGGTCGTCGGTTCGAATCCGATCGTCTCCACAATCGGGCATCTGCCCCCTGGAATGGCCGCTCAGCAGGGTGGTAGAATCCCCGACTCGTTGGGCCCATAGCTCAGCTCGGTTAGAGCGCATCCCTGATAAGGATGAGGTCGCTGGTTCAAATCCAGCTGGGCCCACCAGTCAAACCCCTTGCCCCGCAAGGGGTTTTGGTTTTCCACCTGTGAACTCGATTATCTCCCGATCCCGCTGCGTCCACATCGCGTCCACGGCAGCGGTGCGCCATACCTTGTCGAGACGATCCGCGGCGGCCTCATCTAGCCCCTCGAAGAGGTGTCCATAGGTATCGAGAGTGGTCTTGATCGACGCGTGACCGAGCCGTCCCTGGATGACTTTCGGGTGTTCACCCACGGCGATGAGAAGTGCAGCGTGTGTATGTCGGAGATCGTGAAAGGTGCACGGCTCCCCGACCGACGCTCGGACCGCCGGAAGCCATACCCGTCGTCGAAAGTTCGTACGTCGGATCGGACCACCAGACGGTGCATTGAACAGGAGGCCGGAACCGTCGGCATGTTCAGCGAGGTGTTGCGCCAGCTCCTCGACTACGAACGACGGCACTGAGACCGTCCGGCGAGAGGCGTCCGACTTCGGCGGTTTGACCATGAACTGCCCTCGGATCTCGGCGAGGCTTTCCTCCACTCGGATCGTCCTCCGCAGGGCGTCGAGAGGATCGAACGCGTGGTCGATCGCAGCATGGGCGTCACGGCACCGGATGTAGAAGCGCTGTTTGCGAACCTGACATCATTGGGCGGACTGACCGCACACAAGTCGACATTCGCCGCACCAGAAGTCATCCAGCAGATCGCGGCCTCGCTCCCCGAGGGTGGCACACGGACAGAGATCGAGACCCTCGCCAACTCCTTCCTTGCCGGAGGTGACATCATCCCCCTACTGCCCAGTCCGGAGCTCAGGTCCGCTCGACCTGATGAGACGGATCCAATCCTCGAACCAGCCAGTGGGGTGTCTGTCGAGGAGAGAACGGTGCTTTCGATGCGAACACGGGACCGCGAACCGTTCCCCGCACCGACCCTGCCCAGCTACACCACCGCAGAGCTACTCGCCACCGAACAGCGTGTCATCGAATCCGCGATCGCCGGTGTCGGCAACGGTCGCTGGCGGGCACCCCGGCGTCTCGTGGAAACCTGGCTTCGCAACCGACCGGAACTCACCGGAGGGCAACGCCAAATGGTGCGCAGGTTCACAACCTCCGGCAACACTATCGACATCGGTATCGGTCCCGCCGGAAGCGGCAAAACAGCAGTCATCGCCGTCATCAACCGACTCGCCACACTCACCGGGCGACCCATCGTCGGAACGGCGCTCGCCGCCCGCACCGCAGCCGGCCTACAAACCGACACCGGCGTCCCCTCCACCACCCTGGCCCGCCTCCTGCACGGATCTGGCGTTCCGGCCGGTGCGGTTGTGGTTGTCGACGAGGCAGGCATGGTCGGTACCCGGCAACTCGCCGCCGTCGCTGACCTTGTCGAACAAGCAGAGGGCAAACTGATCCTGGTCGGTGACGACAAGCAACTTCCCGAGATCGACGCCGGCGGCCTATTCCGAGCCCTGGCCAACCGGCTACCAGCCGCCGAACTCGCCGACAACGTTCGACAAAAGGCCACCTGGGAACGCCAAGCACTCGCAGAACTCCGCAACGGCTCGGTGCAACAGGCAATGCACGCCTACGTCGAGCATCGGCGCCTCATCCTCGGACGCAACCGCACCGACACGATCGCACAGGCAAGCGCGGACTGGTACCGGCACGTTCTGTCGAACGGCGCCATCGGTTCGGCGTTGCTCATCGCCCACGACAACAACACCGTCTGCGAACTCAACCAACAGGCACGACAGCACCTCGCCGCATCAGGACACCTCCACGGACCCACACATGAAGCGTCAGGCATGTTGCTTCAGGCCGGTGACCGGATCCTCTGCCGCCAAAACCAAAATGGGCTGAATGTCCTCAACGGCGACCTCGGCACCATCACCGCCGTAGACCAGGACACGGGAACCATCACCGTCCATATCGACCGCGACCCAGAAACCCGACAGCTTCCGAATTGGTATCTCGCCGATGGCAATGTCGGGTATGGATACGCCCTAACGGCCCACAAGGCACAGGGCATCACAACCGAGCGCACCTTCACAGTTATCACCGGAGACACCGACCGCGAATGGGCCTACGTCGCCCTCAGCCGAGGCCGCCACGCCAACACCCTCTACCTCGCTTCTCCCGACCCCGGCCGCGAGGAATGCACACACCTCACCCACCAAACACAACGGGCCGGACCCGATGCCGCTCCCGCAGTTTTCGCCCGCAGCGGGGTTCAGATCGCTGCGATCGACCAAGAACCAGAGCGAGAGATCGACCTCGCTCTCTATCGTTGAACTCGACCGCGGCCTTCGTCGGGGCCTCCGATAGGCCCTAACGAAGAGGGCGGCCCCGTAGGGGCCGCCCTCTTCGCATCAGATGTTGGTCGTCTTGCTAACCCGATTCCGCTGACAGATCCAGCTCAGATCGCGGCGGGTCGCCCTCGGGTGGGGCCAGCTTCTCGAACAGGGCTCGATATTCATCATCGGAGAGCGGTTCGACGACCGCTTTGCCATTCGTCAGGTCGATCAACCATGTCCCGCCGCCCATCAGCAGTTCGCCGGTGGCGCGCGGTCCTGCTTGGAGAGCCGTCGTCTCGGATGTCACCAGTCTCGCCGAATCCTCGCTACTCAGCGCGTCAGGGCGGTAGACGATCTCGCTTGGGATGCCCTCCGGCCACCACATCAGCTCACCGAGCGAGTCCAAGGGACCGACACCGTGCATTTGCAGGACGGTTTCGTCGCCCGAGACTTCATAGGGTCCCAGTATCCCGCTGCCCGGGAAGTAGATGGCAACAGAGCCAACGTCCTTTGCCAGAGCATCATCAAACAGAACGACGATCCTCCAATCGCCCCATAGTTCCGCACCGACTTCGCTGCGGGCTGCAGCCGGCAACTCATCGAGGGACTGAGGGAGTTGGCGTGATCGATCGTCCAAGCCCACATACCAGTCCGCATACTCCTGCTCGGCCTGGGCAACGCTTCCTTCGACAAGAGCGGTGACCCTCGACGTCGCGGGTTCAGCGGTTCCCTTGAACCTTGCCTCTTGGACGGCTGCTAGGTCGACCGCATATGCGACCAGGGCGTCGGCTCGGCTTTCACCGTCGAGTTTGATCGTGTCCAACTCGGTCAGGACGAGATCTGAAGTGCCGGTGACCGGTACATAATCCACCGAAGGATCGAGTCCCACCTCGAACTGCCACGGCCAGGCGTCTTGCTCCTTCGGATCCGCGAAGTAGGCTCGGGACAAGGCCATCACATAGTGATTGCCCTCCGTTGTCGATACCCTCCGCGGGATCGAGATATCGATGGTCTCGCCCGCCTTGGGAAGGCCGAGGTTGGCTCCGACTCCTCCAACGATCGTGTAGTCACCTCGATCCCAAAGGACCTCATTGATAGTGGCACGCCACATGTCATCGGTGCTGTTGAACCTGCTGTCAGCCCCGAGTTCCTCATCGACCGTAACAACCACGACGGCGTGAATTGCCATGTTCTGAAGGCTCTCCGGAGACTCGTCAACGATGGTGTAGCGCTGCGTGATTGAGTAGACGACCGCTACCCCGATCAATGCGGTCCCAAGGATCGCCAATCCGACGGTGCGTAACGTCTTGCTTGTCATCTGTCTACCTCCGAATAGTCGCATGTCACTCGTCCCACATGACTCGGGTGCGGTCAATCCGGACATACTGCGGATACCAGCTCCCGTCTATCGACTTCTCCATATGGTTGTACACGACAACCCTTGCTAGCACCACGCGGTCCGACTGCGCCCCGATCCAGGTGCTGACCTTTGCTGTTCCGTAGGACCAGTTCGCGGAGGGGTAACGCGTCACGGATTTGGCGTACCAACCCGTGACAGGAGACGTGTCGGTGAGGTTGCCGCAGGAGCTGCCGTCATGCTCGTAGAGGTAGTACTTGGCCGTGATAACGATGTTCCCGCGGTCTGTTGACGCGTGCTTTTTGTAGTTGGCGCGTCCCCAGACTTCGCCACCGCCATGTGCTGTGATCATCGTGTCGGCGAACACAGCGGTGTTGGATGCCGATCCCTTGAATGCTGCGAACCAGGGCGATCCGTCGGCGCCGCCACCGCTTGTTGAGGCGTAGAACGAGGAAGCGTTCTGAGTTCGCCAGTACGATCGGTGCGTGCCCCATCCTGAGTCTGAGTCGTCCTCTTCAAATGACGAGTTGGCGGTCATGGTCTGCATGCCTTCGACGCTCTCGTTCTGTGCAGTTATCGCGGCTTCGTCGTCATTCGATAGCGTCGATCTCCCTGTGGCGCCAGTAGGTTCACAGGTTGCCATCGTCGGAGGGTCGACACTCGGATACATAGCGTCCTCGTTGCCCGCGTGGCCCAGTCCGAAGGCGTGGCCCCACTCATGGGCAGACACGGCCGCAAGCCAGCCCGGGTTCGACTGGTAAGCCCCGAGCTTCTGTGTGTTGAAGGTGATGTTGTGTGCCCACGGGAAGCAGTCCGTCGTGGCGTTGGCACCGCCGATGTCGTCCCAGCGCGCTGTCCACAGCGTTCCGCTGTTGGACAGCAGGTAGCCGCCAGACCACTTCTCAACGTCGTAGACCCAGGCGTCGAATCCCTGATCGAACTCCGTCTTGAGAGTTGGATTCGCGTTCCAGGTCGAGGCCGACCCCCACTGGTAACGCGACGCGTTGAGATCCCCGCACATCGACGACTGGCCGTACTCGGTCCAGATGGTGTTAGCTGCCTCAGCCGGCGGGGTGGCCAACAGGCTGAAGAGCAGTGCGACCACGAGCGCGACGGCCCCGCCTCTCGCACCTCTGCCGATCTGCGCTGCCTCGGTCCCGGCCTGCCGTAACCTAGTCGTCACTTGCTGCCCCCCTTCTAGGTAGCTTTTGCCAGTGATGGCACCGATCATGATCTTGATGTCGGTTGTGGCGCTAGGGTCGAAATACCCTCAAATTGGAAGCAATTGTGGGACTGCGAACTAGTCACACAACCTGAGGTTGGTCGGCGCGGGCATTGCACGAGGTGGCGGCGCACAACGGAGGGCCGGTGCTTACTTGACGTCCCCGGAAGACATGACCGATCAGGCGGTCACCGAACACCTGGATACCAGTGCGGCTCCAGAACTCCCTCGATGTGCTCCGCTACCGCCGCAAGAAAGCCGGCCCGCGTCCACACCGCGTCCACAAGAGGATGAGAAGCGACCACAAATGATGCAAACTAGTGAAAGACCATATCTGTTGTGCTACAAGGGTTATTGCCAAATCATCGACCCTGCTACAGCCCCCTGATCATCCCTGATAAGGATGAGGTCGCTGGTTCAAATCCAGCTGGGCCCACAAAACAGCCCTCTGCGTTAGCGGAGGGCTGTTTTGATTCTCGGCGATGAAGTGGCTCGGCACTTCCCTGATCACTGCCGACGCCATACCATTGATGGATGAGGACTGCCGTGTTTTGCTGCGCACTGATCGTTGGCTTGGCCTCGTGCGGCGACTCCACCAGCGTCCAGATACTCACCGCAAGTGACTCCGGCTCTGTGATCGATGTTGCGGCCGGATCCACCATCGAAGTACGACTCGAATCGAACGCCAGCACCGGGTACCGCTGGCAGCTCTCTGCGATGTCAACGCCCGGCTTGCTGGAACTCGTGACCAGCACCTACGAGGACGAAGGCGACGGCGACATCGTTGGATCCCCCGGTACCGAAGTCTTCACATTCGAGGCCGGAGCAGGTGCCGGCATTCTGCGACTCGAGTATCTGCGCCCGTTCGAGGATCCGCCGGTTCCGGAGCGCGTTGTCGAGTACATCATCCGTATCGACGACGCCCCGTGGCCACCCGAATAGAAGCGGCACCGCGGTAGACCGCTCAGCTCGAGGCGGCGGCCTCGTAGCAGGCGATGACCGGGTTCCAACCGTCGTTGTACTGCGCACGAAGCTCAGCAGCCTTCTCGCCAATGCGGTCCCAATGTCGATGCTCGAGATTGACGATTGTGGACTCCCCATCGGCTTCGAATGTCACGTCGACCTCGGTAAAGACACCGTCGGCCCCGCCAAAGCGCCACGACAGCGTGACCTGTCGGGGCGGGTCCCAGATCAGTACCGCCCCCCAATCGTGTTCGGTGCCGTCGTCGATGACCTCGAAGAGGCGGCCGCCCTTGCGTTCCTCCATGATGACGGTCTCCGTGTGGACCTCACCGATGGAGTGTGTTTCGTGCGGCCACCAGGATCCGATCTGTTGAGTGAACACGGCAAAGGCCCTGTCCATCGAGGCCGGGACGGTCACTTGCTTGCGGATTGGCTCGGTCGTCATGGGGAAGTTCCTTTCTCAATCGCTGCCGAGAAGTTGCTGAGCGCTTGATCCCACATGGACTCCACCCAGAGACGGAGCGGCTCGAGGCCTTTCGGGTCTATCGAGTAGATACGACGGGTCCCGGCCACCTGCTGACCGACCAACCCCGCTTCCTTGAGGATCTTGAGGTGCTGGGACACAGCCGGCCGTGACACCGGGAACTCGGCGGCAAGCTCGCCGACCGATCGCGGTCCAGACCGCAATAGGTCAAAGATGGCTCGCCGGGTCGCGTCGCCTAGCGCATCGAGCTGAGTCTCACACTTCACAGACAGAAGGGTAAGCCATTACTTACGGTAAGTCAAGACTTACATTAACCGTCTAGGACGTCAGCGGGACAACGAACTTCAGGATGGCAGTGAAATGCAGAGCCGATGCGGTCACCACGAGGACGTGAAACAGCTCGTGCGATGAGAACAACCGTGGCCAGAGGCGCGGGCGTTGGGTCACAACTATCACCATGCCAACGGTGTAGATGAGCCCGCCGAGACCAATCAGGACTACAAGTGCCATCCCTGCTCTGTCGGCGAGAGGGAACATGAGCGGCACCGATAGCCAACCGAGGGTCACCATTAGGCCGATCGAGAGATGGAAACGTTGGTTCTTGATGAAGATGTGATGACTGACGCCGGTGAGTGCAATCGTCCACGCCACTCCCAGGCTCACTGCTCTCATCCAACCGTCGAGGACGATCGCGGCGATCGGGGTAAACGTTGCCGCGATGAGAACGAAAATCATGGCGTGGTCGAGGCGTTGCATCCGCTTCTTCCCTCGCTCTGTCCAAGGTATCGAGTGGTAGAGCGAGCTGGTCGTGTACAGCGCCAGCAAACCAAGCCCGTAGACGATCATCGCTATCCGGCCCGGCAGCGACATCGTCCTAATAACAAGAAAGACCGTACCGACAACAGCGGTCACCGCGGCAGTTCCGTGCAGGAACCCGCGCACTGGATTCTGCATCCGGCCCAAGGTAATTCGGTCTTCGATCCCGGCATCCTTGCAGGTCCCGTGAGTTAGCGACAGCAATTCCTCGTCGGCTGGGTGCGCCCTACAGTCTCCAGGATGCTTATTGAGACAAATGCACTGTTGTTCGACAGCGACGGTGTTCTGATTGACAGTCACCACCACGTCGTCGCCGCCTGGAAGCAGCTCGCCGCAGAATTCGGACTCGAATTCGACATTCTCATTCGAGAACTGGTGGGCGTGCCGGCAGCGGCCACTCTGGGTCGTTACCTGGCTCCCGGGCAGGCAGAGCGAGCGGTAGACCGTCTCGAGGATCTCGAAGTCGAGCTGGCCACGACCGTGCAACCCATTCCGGGGGCACGGCAACTCCTGGACCAGTTGCCAGCCGGATCATGGACGATCGTCACGTCGGCCAGCCGGCGGCTGGCGGAAGCTCGGTGGCGCGGTGCCGGCATCCCGATCCCGCCTCGGTTTGTTACCGCCGACGATGTCAATGCGGGCAAACCCAACCCCGATCCCTATGTGTTGGCGGCCAGGATGCTCGAAGTGGACCCCGCCCACTGTGTCGTGCTCGAGGACTCCGCCGCCGGCGGGATCGCCGGCGAAGCCGCGGGTGCCGCCGTCATCGCAGTTGGGAACCAACCGTGGTCGACCCAGCCGATTGCGAGAGTGAACGCCTTGTCTGACATCACCACCCATCCGGGCGGACCTCGGATCACCCTGCTCATCTCCGGCTGACGCTTCATTCGGTCGCTTCCGGCGCCATGTCATCCCCGTACACTCACTCTCATGCGAGTAGCAGTGTTCAGCAGCAAGCCATACGACGAGAAGTTTCTCACCAAGGCCGCGGCAGGAACCGACCATGAGTTGACGTTCTTCGAGGCGCGCCTCGATCGGTCGACGGCCTCCCTGGCCGACGGCTACGACGTCGTGTGCGCGTTCGTGAACGACGACCTTGGTGCCGCCACGCTGCTGCGCCTCTCCCGCAGTGAGCCAAAGCTGATCGCGCTACGCAGCGCCGGCTTCAATCATGTCGATCTCGACGCAGCGAAGAGCCTCGACGTGCCCATCGTGCGCGTTCCGGCCTACTCCCCTCGTTCGGTTGCCGAGCACACGGTGGCTCTGATCCTTGCGCTGGACCGCAAGATCCATCGCGCCCACGCCCGGGTGAGAGAAGGCAATCTATCTCTCGACGGGCTATTGGGCTTTGACCTCGGCAGCCGCACGGTCGGCGTTGTCGGCACCGGCAAGATCGGCGTGTCGGTCGCCAAGATTCTCAAAGGCTTCGGCTGCAAGCTCATCGGCTACGACGTCTTTCAGAATCCCGACGCGCTCGAGCTGGGTCTCGAATATGTCGAGTTGAAGCAGGTATGGGAGCAGGCAGACGTCATCACCCTGCACGCCCCCCTCACCCCCGACACTCACCACATCGTCGATGCCTTCGCCATTGCCAATATGAAAGATGGCGTCATGGTCATCAACACCAGCCGGGGCGCTCTCATCGATACCGCGGCCGCGATTGAGGGTCTCAAGTCGGGCAAGATCGGTCACCTCGGGCTCGACGTGTATGAGGAGGAAAGCGACCTCTTCTTCGAGGACCTGTCGGAAACGATCATTCAGGACGACACGTTCTCGCGGCTGCTGACCTTCCCCAATGTGCTCATCACGGGCCACCAGGCCTTCTTTACCGTCGAGGCGTTGGAGGCGATCGCTCACGACACGATCGCCAACATCAACGCGTTCGCCGCGGGACGCGAGTCCGGCAACGAGCTGTGATCGAGTACTCGACACGCGTCCAAGGCGACGACCGGCCGGACCTTCCCATCATCGTCGGGCTGCACTTCATGGGCGCCGATGCGGCGACCACAGACCGCGCCCTGTTCTCAGGGCTTCGCGGCGACTTCCGGTTTCTCTTTCCCGCGGGGCGGTATGAGGTAGATGCTGACCCTTCCTGGTACCCCGACGGCTACTACGACCGGGAAGAGGCTGAGCAACTCGAAGTGCTTTACCGGGAAGCCGCCGTCGTCGCCGGGTTTCTCGCAACGATTGTCGAGACCTTTCCTCAGGCGGACCGACCGATAGTGGTAGGCGCATCCCAGGGCGGCGACCTGGCTGCCGTGCTCGCGCTGCTTCACGGGCGGTGCGTCGGTGGTTGTCTTGCCGTTGCTGCCGCTGTCCCCGACCGTCTCATCCCGCACCGCACCTCACCGCCTGCATCCCTCCGCCTCTTTCACGGCGTCGATGATCCAATCGTTCCCATCGAGAAGGCAAGGAAGCTCGCAGCCGCCACCGGCGCCGGTCTCAATGAGTACGCCGGCGTCGGGCACGCCGTGCCGGACCAGATCCGAGCGGACATTCACGCCGCCATCGTCTCTGGATCAAGCGACGGCGCAGCCGGCGTTGACAGGGTTTAGCCGCCGGGCCCGGCGCCCGGACGCCGCAACCGCGAGAGGTTCGAGCCGAAGGTGCGGGAGTACGATGTCTCCCGGAGGCATTGATGATTGGCAGAGTCCTGCTGGTGATTCTGATCGTCTGCTCGAGTGCGTGCAGCTTCGATGCTGCGGCAACTCCAACATCCACCGAGCTTCATATCGCCACAACGACTTCCACAACCACCACCACCGCGGCAACAACTTCGACCCTTCTCCCCACGCCCAACGGAGTCAACCCCGACTCCCCGTGTTTGGAGCGCGCCGTATTCGGCGACCCGGCCGACTCTGCATACCTCCTCCCCTACGCGGTCGGTGAGGAGTACTACCTGTCCCAGTCGTACTGCTTCTCCGCGGGCGGTCACCGCAACCAGCTTGCCTATGACTTCGACATGCCCATCGGTGCGAACGTCCTTGCCGCCCGGGCCGGAGTGGTCAAGCAGGTCAAGGAGGACTCGCCCGACACGGGACTTGGCTATGGAGAGCACAACTATGTGTTCGTCGAGCATGAAGACGGAACCCTGGCCTTCTACGCCCACCTGATGATGGATGGCGTCGCGGTCGACGTCGGCGATGAGGTGCAAGCCGGGGACTTCATCGGGTACGCAGGCAACTCAGGGCTCACCGGCGGCCCCCACCTCCACTTCGGCGTCTATCAGGACTACCCACCCAACGAAGGCGACGATGTTCCAGTCAACTTCCGCAACGCCTCCGGACAGCACGATTCCCGCGGCGGCCTAGCCGCCTGGCGACTGTTCGAGGCTCTACCCATCGAATGAGTCCGGAGCCCGGCTAGTCGAACGACTTGCTGCAGATGTCATCCCAGCCATCGCCGTCGTGGGTTTCCAACAGAAGCGTTGGGTCCTCCATCAGGGCGTGTGCGTCGGCTCGTATCTGTTCCAGGTCGTAGATCTGATAACCGGCATGGCCGGTCGTCCCGTACTTGTGGCTCGTGATGCGCAGCGTCGCCATGCGGTCGAGATCGACACGAGACAGCAGTTCGACGAAGTCGCCAAGGTGATCGAGGGGAATGTCGGTTTCTACGAACTCCCCAATCGCTGCGGCGAACGAAGCCGCTCCCAGCAGGTCGTCAGGATCGGTGTTCGCCAGCAGCGAGCCGAGCACACAGCGCTGTCTGTGCATTCTGGCGAAGTCACCTGAGTTGTACCGAATCCGCGAGTAGGCCAGGGCCTCGTGACCGTCGAGCACTTGCTCGCCGGCCTCGATGGCGATCGACTCGAAGCTGCCGTTCTCATGCGGATACGAGGGGTCGTAGACGCGTGCCGGGGCGTCGATGGCAACACCGCCGAGAGCATCAAAGAGCCCGGCGAAGCCGGCAAGGTCGACTTTGGCGTAGTAGTCAACCTCGACGTCGAACATCAGGCCGAGCGTCGCTTTGAGAGCATTGATGGGTGGCTCCTGTGGCCCCGGGAACGCATCCGGGAACCACTCGGCGTTGGCCCAGAGGTGGGTCAGGATGTCCGGGAAGCAATCGCAGTTCCATAGCCCCATCCCGTCCGGGAGCGGGGCCTCGGTGAGGTTGCGGGGGATCGAGAACATGGCTGCATCGCCGGTTCGCGGGTCAACGGTAACCAGGATGATGGTGTCGGTCCTGGTCCCGGTGCGCCCTGCGCCGGCGTCACTGCCCAGCAGCATCACGGTGAGCCGATCGAGGCCGTCCCATACACGAGGCGGCTCGGTTGTGGTCGTTGTCGTCGGAGCCGGAGCAGAGGTCTCGACGACGGTGCTCGACGCGGCTGTGGTGGCCGACGGAAGGGTGGTGGACTCGGGTGCAGCAGCTTCAGCCGTGTCCGCGGTCGTGGCCGGCCCGGCGCTCGAGCCTGCGTTCGTGTTGTCGCTCGTCGAACATGCGGCGACGGCCAGCCCCATCAACGCAACCAGCCCGATCACCGTCATCAATCTGATCCATCGCATCAAGGGAGCCTACGCCACCGCGGCAGTTCTGCCGTGCTCAGCTGCAGGCTCTACTCTCCTGCAACCTGAATCAGGATTGACAGCGGAGAGAACCCGTTGTCATCTCCGAAAATAGTGATCGTTCGCTCGCCGTCGCTGAGGACATAGCCCATCAACATGGTGTCTGCCGCGAGGTATCCCGCATCGTTGAGGACCTGAACGTACTCGGCCACGGAATGGCCCTCCCCGATCAACACGGAAGCCGTGAACCCCCCGTTCGGATCCTCCGTCGCAAAGGAGACGTCGCCTCCTGGTACCTCAGGCAACCAATCCGGGAACTCCTTGGTCACAACCGAGAACCCTGGGTCCTCATCATCGCTACCTCCCGCTGCCGGCGGTGGCGACAGCCACGAATCCTCCGGGTCAATACTTGTGACTGAGAGCCGGTTTGCGGGATAGGCTCGCAGTGTCACCTCGTGCTGATCGCCACGAAGAACGATGCTGATGAGTTCGTCGTTCTGATTGAACGAGCGATTGATCACCGTGAAGCCAACCGCCTCCAGTTCGTCCGAGTAGGCGAGGATGTCATCGTCACTTTCATAGGTGAAGTCCACCATCGGGCCGTTCTCTCCGAGATAGATCACCTGGTCGACCGCCAATTGCGATGGTGCTGGAAAGTCCGCCCACTCGGTCGGCCACGAGGTATCAACACCGACCACATCTCCGGACAGACCCTCGATGTCGAGTACGCCGGTGCCGCCACCGAACTCGAGGCGTAGCCCGTACTCACCCTTCTTCGCCCGGACCAGATCCCACTCTCCGGCCGCGGCACGCTCCTCTGCCTGGCCGGTATCGGTTGGCGACTCGTAGACGACGAACTCCAACTCCCAACCGTTGCTTTCGAGTCCGCGGACATAATCGAGCACATCGCTGTCGCTGACCCCCTGATAGAACAGTCGGGTGTGGCTCTGGCCACTCATCACGTTGGTGATCTCGCCGTCGAGGACCGGAATCTCATCAGGGATGCCGCTCGGCCATTCCCCGGCAGGGCCGAACCCCGGGAACTCGACCTCCCCGCCACCGGGCAACGTCATTCCCGCCGCGGGCGTCTCCTCGTCGCTCCCGCCGCATCCCGACAATGCAGTCAGCAACACGAGCGCCACGACAATCAATCGCCGCAAGACCACAGCTACCCCCGCGTAGGCCAGTCCTGCTGAGCGTAGCCCTGAGGCTTGGCACCAACCATTTTGTGGATTAGCGCGAGCGAATGTGACTGGCGGCAGACGTCAACCTGGCCCTCTTGCTCTCGTACTTGGACCCATGCTGCCCGACGACGAGCTGCTGTTCGGCTGGTCGGAGGTCGGCGAGCCGGCCACACGACTCTTCGAGATCACGGCCGAGGCTCTCTCCACCCTGGATCGGGATCGCCTCCGTGAGTTGCTAGTCGAAACGGAGACAATCCCTGCCGACAACGCCATCTTCTATCCGCTGGTCCGCCGGCAGCAGTTCTATCTCCCCTACTGGCACGACCGAGTCCAAGCAATCGTCTCGTATCAAGGCTGGGACACTCAGACGGCAGCCTGGTGGTGGTCTCCGGTTCACAGCGAGAAGAAACTAGTCACTTAGCCCCCGGGCCTAATTAGCGTTCTTCCGTCCGGGCAAAGGCGGTTGATTCTGCGGCGCAATATGTTCGTCGCTCTAGCGGCGTCGGCATCCATGGTGATCTCAATAGGCGCAGTTCAGGCAGGGGGGTCCTGGTTCGAGCCATCGTCGGTTCGAGTCGAGGCGGGGGACCATGTCGAACTGACGGCCACCGTTTATCGCGGCTCCCTCGGCTGGGTCGAGGATGGGCCCTTCTTTGTGTACCTTCAGGGTGACGAGTTCGGGACCGTCATCAGCGAGGGATACGGTGGCGCCGCCACCGACGTCCTCCTCGGCGAACTCGCCCTTGGGGATCGCGTCCAGGCTCTCGCCGCCTCCGCCGACGTCACTATCCCGGTGGAAACGCCGCCCGGCGCGTATTCGATCGTCGTTTGTGACGATCCCTGCACCACAGGGCTTGGCGACCTGATCGGTGCAGTGCTCTACGTGGGAATCGATCCCCCCGTCACCGCAGAGGAGGTCGCCCCCGCCGCGCCGACAGGTCCGACGGCGGCTACGGCGACCGCCCTTCCGATCGCAACCGAACCGACAACTCGACCGCTGTCGCAACGATTGGCTCTCTCCCCCTATCCGGAGCGACCGGCAGACATATCGCCGATCTGGGTAGGTATCTCAGCAGCTCTCGCCGGTGCGGTACTGCTCACGGCGCTGCTCACCCGTCAGCGCGGCTAGGACATCACCTCGACGAGACGCTCGTAGTCACGGGTGACGGAGCGTTATGCGATCTTCCCGACCACACCTTCGAGGAATCCCGGTACGCGCGGGCCTCCGCCGAGATCGCCTTCGGGCCGGCGGACCCGGATTCGGAATGTGCTCTCGATGGTCTCTAAAGCGATTGTCGCTCCCGGTACGTATTGGGTGACCTCGAGACAGGGTTGTGGCGAACGTACGCCGCCACGGTATTTCTGAAACTCTGACCGCAACCCGCGGGTCCAGGGGAATGAGAAATCCTCTGGTCCGGTTGTATGCAATAGCGCTAATCTTCCTACCAGTGCCAAAACGTAGGGCGACCGCCCCGGCGGCGCCAAGCAAAAGGAGCAACCATGCGGCGACGCATGATGAAATCAAAGATCCACAGGGCGACGGTCACCGACGCCGACCTCAACTACGTCGGATCGATCACGCTCGACGTCGACCTGATGAAGCTCGCGGATATCCGTGAGATGGAACAGGTTCACGTGCTCGATATCGACAACGGCAACAGGCTGGTCACATACGCCATCAAAGGCGGACCGGGTGACATCTGTCTCAACGGGGCCGCCGCCAGGCTGGTTTCCCCCGGCGACAAGGTCATCATCATCAGCTACGCCGACTACGACGAGGCCGAACTGGACGAGTATTTCCCCCAAGTGGTCCACGTCGACACAGCCAACCGACCCGTCCCCGCCGACGTAGCCCAGCAGATGGCCAACGCCGAGCCCGGCCCCATCCTCTACGAGGAATTCGACGCATAGCCGACTCCGCCAAGGCCAGGTTTGGCGAGAGCACAAGGAAACGGGCCCAGATTCAGATCCGGACCCGTTTCTGCACATCAGGGTTCTCTAGGCGCTGAACCGTGCGTTCTCGACGTTGGCGTCGTTGCCGTCGCCGAAGAACCCTCGGCCGTGGCGATGTGGGCCACGGAAGCCGTCGAAGTCGAAGCCTCCGAAGCGGTCGCCGTCAAACTCGAAGTGGAAGCCGCGAGGTCCGAACGGAAGACCTTCCCCGAGTTCAAAATCCTCGATCATCTCCTTCAGCTCATCGGCGCGTTCCTGGGTGATGATCCCGTCGGTGACCAGCTCATCGATATGGCTCAACGCTGCGGCCCGTACTTGTTCGAGTAGCCCCTCGACATCGACGTCAAGCTCCTCGAGGGCTTCATCGAGCGCAACCCCCGACTCGAGCTTGTCACGCAACTCGCTGAGATCGATATCGGGCAGCAGGTCGCCGAAGAGCCCACCGAGCCGGGGCATTGCGCGGGACTTGAAGTCGAAGTTGAACTCGTTGGGATCGAAGTCTTCGATCCGCTCCCTTATGGCGTCGGCCTGTTCCTCGGTCATGTCGCCGGCTGCGACTCGATCGTCAATGTGCTCCAGTGCCTTGTTCCGTGCCTCATTCAATAGGGAGTCCAGATCAATGCCTGCCCCCTCCGCAATCTCGGCGAGAGTGTCCCCCTCAGCGATCTGCTCACGGATTTGGTCGAGATCCAGGCCGAGCTCCTCGACGATTTCGTCGAGTTGACCGCGGAGTAGATGGAAGTTCTCTCTGAGGTGACGCCCACACTCATCGAGGGTCTCGCCCTCGGTCACGACTCTGGGTTCGTTGGTGTCGTCGGCCAGGGCTATCGACGCCCCCACCACGAGACCGGCAAGCAGTACCGCCCCACCCATGGCTGCAGCACCGCTAGTTCTCAAACTCTTGATGCTCATTCAGTCAATCCTTTCAGCAAAGGACATTGCTCCGCTGACTATCCGACATCGTATTAAGACGAGCGCTCTCCAGGTCTAAGAATCCGCTGAGAATCGCGGGTTACCTGAAGATGCCACATCGTCGGCCGACAGTGGATGAACAATGGACTTGAGCTACCTGCGCTCGAGCTTGCGTACTGATCGGCCTCCGGTCGAGCTCGCCGAGTTCCCCAGAACCTATCAACGCACCCGGATCGCGGTGAACGTGCTTATCGCCACGGCGGTGGCTGTAGCCGCGGGCCGGTTCGACGCGCGCGCGATAGTGGTCCCGGCACTCATCGGCATGGCCCTGCTCATTCTGTTGCATGCCCACATCTTCCGGAGTGCGCGGCTCTCCACCAAGATCACCTTCGACACGGTTGTCTACATCGCGATGGCGGTCCTCGTCGACCTCCCCGAGGTGACTCTGCTCATCGCCGTTGCCCAGTCGTTTCTGATCTTTCTCCACGTTCGCCCCAAAGTGGCATTGGGCTTGATGTACCTCTACATGGGTCTGGGAATGATCGCTGCGGCGGTGTCAACCTTCATGGAGAATCAAACGCGAACCGATGGCGAGACCGTCTTCATCATCGCCCTTGTTGCGCTCATGACGGCCCTTCCCACCGCCTGGACCCTTTCGCAGGTCGGTACTCAGATTCTGAGGCAACGTGACCACGAGGAATCCCTGCTTCGTGAAACCAATCAACTACTCACAGATAAAGATCGGTTTGTCGCAAGCGTCAGCCACGAGCTCAGGACGCCACTGACCGCGGTGGTTGGTCTGGCACACACTCTCGCCGACGCGGGTCCCGATCTACCCGAAGCCGAGCGCGACGAGTTCACAAACTTGATCGTCGAACAGAGCGAGGAGGTTGCGGCCATCGTTGACGATCTTCTCGTTGCCGCCCGCGCCGGCTCTGGCCATCTCAACCTGGTCGTCGGTGAGGTAGACCTGATCGATGAGATCTCCTCCGTGGTCGACGACGATCTCTCGATAGATGCCGGAGCCGTCACCTCTCTGACCGCCGTCGGAGACCCGATTCGGGTCCGCCAGATCCTTCGCAATCTCATCTCCAACGCCAGCCGATACGGCGGGGAGAAGAAGCGAATCCGACTCAGCCGTCGCGGCGTCATGGGGATAGTCCAGATCCAGGACGACGGAGAGGCTATCCCGGCCAGCCAGGTCGAGACCATCTTCACCGCATATGGCCGCGCTCACGATCGCCCCGGGCGTACAGACTCCGTTGGCCTCGGTCTAACGGTCAGCAGGCAACTGGCGAGAATGATGGGCGGTGACGTCACCTACTCTCACGATGGCAAGTGGGCAGCATTCGAATTGTCTCTTCCTCTCGCCGTAACGGACACGACCGACGCCATCTACGCCTCGCCGGCAACTGCGCTCGCCGCACACGGCGTCAGCCCCCGGTAGCGATCCAACGCGCCAGTTATCCTCGCCGGTGGAGGGTGACATGCTGTATATCGATGGCGAGTGGAGAGGAGCCCGCTCGGGCTCGAGCTTCGAAGTGACCAACCCGGCAACCGGCGAATCAATCGGCGACGTCGCCGCCGGGACCCGGGAAGATGCGGCCGAGGCGATTATGGCCGCATCTGTCGCATTCAACGGATGGTCGCGAATCACCGCATTTCAGAGATCCGAGTACCTGCATCGCGCTTACAACCTGATGATGGAGCGCAAAGAAGCCCTTGCCCGGCTGATGACGGAGGAACAGGGAAAACCGATCAAGGCGGCCCGCAACGAAGTCCAGTATGCCGCCGACTTCTTCCTGTGGTACGCCGAGGAAGCGAAACGTGTCTACGGAGAGATACTGCCCGCTCCCCGGCCCGACCAGCGGTTCATGGTTCTTCGCCAACCGGTCGGTGTGGTCGGTGCCATAACCCCATGGAACTACCCGGTATCGATGATCACTCGCAAGGTAGCCCCCGCGTTGGCCGCCGGCTGCACCATCGTTCTCAAGCCTGCCGAGCAGACCCCGCTGTGTGCGATGGAGGTGTTCAACATCATCCATGACGCCGGGATCCCGGCAGGGGTTGCCAATCTCATTCCTGCGGCGGATCCGGCCCCGATCGGCGAAGAGTTCGTCGCCAATCCCAGGGTGGCCAAGATCACCTTCACCGGGTCGACCGAGGTGGGGACGATGCTGGCGGGACGCGCCGCGGGAAACATGAAGCGACTTTCGCTGGAACTCGGTGGGCATGCCCCATTCATCGTGTTTGACGACGCCGATCCGGTCTACGCGGCCAAGGGTGCGTCGTTGGTGAAGTACCTCAACACCGGCCAAGCCTGCATCAGCCCCAATCGAATCTATGTTCACCGCAGCATCGCGGCGGGCTTCCTCGAGGTACTGGAAGATAGGGTCGGCAAGATGCGCGCCGGAAGCGGCCTGGAGGACGGCGTCAACATCGGCCCCCTTGTCGATGCGCCGTCGCTCGAGAAGGTTGACCGCCAGGTCCGAGATGCGATCGACAAGGGAGCCCGGCTGCATGTCGGCGGCAACCGGCTCACCGATGGTGGCCTGGACCGCGGGTTCTTCTACGCCCCTACCGTCCTTTCGGCGGTGACCCCGGAAATGGAGATCTACACCAACGAGACCTTCGGCCCCGTTGCCCCCGTGATCGAGTTCGACAACGAGGACGAGGTAATGGCCCTGGCCAACGACACCCATTACGGCCTCGCCGCCTACGTATACACACAGAACCTGGGTAGGGCGATGAGGATGTTCGAGGGTCTCGACTTCGGGATCATCGGTATCAACGACATCAACCCGACCGCGGCTGCAGCTCCGTTCGGGGGGATGAAGCAATCCGGGTTGGGGAGAGAGGGCGGCCGAGAAGGCATTGCCGAGTATCTGGAAACCAAGCTGGGCGGTTTCTCGATCTAGCGAGTTTGCCCTTCGATTCTGCCAATCGATCAGTGATTATCCTGACAGGTCATGCCTGCGCCAGAACAACCCATCAACACTGATATCCCGTACGAGCCCCATGTCGGGACCAGCCGTCAGTACTGGCGGGACATCATCCTCGGCGTCAACGACGGTCTCGTCTCCACGATCCTGCTGGTGGCCGTTGTCGTCGGCGGCGGGCTGACCACGAGCCAGGTGTTGCTCACCGCCGTTGGCGGCGCCATCGCCGGGGCGATTTCCATGGCAGCCGGCGAGTTCCTCGCCACCAAGTCACAGGCCGAGGTTCTTGCCCGCGAGCTGAACCTCGAACGCGACCACATCCGTGACCACAGAGAGATGGAAGTCGCTCAGCTACGCGACATGCTCTCCGACCTGGCCATCAATGATGATGACCTCGATACCGCGGTGGAGATCTTCTCCCGCGACGACGAGCGTCTCCTCAACTCGATGAAGGTCATGGAGTTCGGCATGGTGGATTCGGAGGAGCGCTCCCCTTCCGCCGCCATGTTGGTCTCGGGACTCACCTTCATGGCAGGCGCGCTGCCGTCAGTCTTGCCATTTGCCTTCGTGGGCAGTCCCGGCGCAGGCCTGGCAATCGCCGGCGTGCTGACCGCCATCGGGCTGTTTGCAGTCGGCGCAGCCAAGAGTGTGGTCACCAAGACCAATCCCATCGCAGCCGGGATCGAGAATCTGGGCATAGCGGGCGTCGGCGGAGTGCTCGCCTATTGGGTCGGCTGGCTCTTCGACAAAGCCGTCAGCTGACACTTACCTGTCGGCAACTCTGTACCCTGGAAGCCAATGAAACGCCTAGTCGCACTCGCCATCGTCGCCGTTGTCGTCGGCGCCTACCTGAAACGGCCTGTCAGACAGCCTTCCCCGACCGGGATCTGGGGACCCGCTGATCAGCAGCGGACGTCCCACTGACCATGCGCCTCGCACTTCACCAATCGGGCGAGGTTGGCACGCGCGCCGGGCGGATTCTCCTCGCCGAAGGGTCGCTCACCGCATTAGGTCTCGTCGACAAGCACCCGACCGAAAAAGACCCGCGGCTGGAGCATGTCGAGGTTCTCGC
>SWCD01024167.1_pt1 | contig 40437 bp, 35 predicted proteins | sample 4693011 | NCBI WGS metagenome assembly SWCD01 (sample SAMN10267278, study PRJNA491770) | bioreactor metagenome | isolation source: DHS bioreactor inoculated with marine | place: Japan: Omine Ridge, Nankai Trough
CCAGCCGATTTCCCCCTCATGAGTATAGGTAGCCTTTGCCCCGGCAATGTCAACCAGCAAAAGGGTGGGTGAGATTTCCCGCGCTAGCCAGCGCATACGCTCCAAGTTGATCTGTAACTGCTCCTCACGATAATTAAGTGACAGATTAAGAGCGGCCAGCGTCTCGGGTCCCACAACTCCGTCTACCTTTAGGCGATGACGGGCCTGAAAATCCTTCACCATTTCCACCAGTTCTGCATCGTAGTGATCAGTGATATAAGAATGACGAACATTTTGCTGATCGACGCCGTTGATCTGTGATGCCAATCGTTGGCGGAGAATAGAAACTCTGACATCCTCCATGCCGGGTTTCAGTAGGGGGCCAGGTGGTACGATAGGCCAACTTACCTCACTATGTAGCTCGTGCCAGTTCTTGTAAGCTGAGCGTAATTTTCGGTATGCGGGTAATTTGGGCCGGGCGCTAACAAAACTGGCGCTGATGTTCTGCAGCCCCCGGCGAGCCACAACACCAAGGTTCTCAAGAGACGCGGCTTCGACCCCGCTGCTTTTATCCTCAACGAGTCGCCAGAGGGGGGCAATATCTGAACGATCGAGTAAACCATACTGCAAGTGGTAGAGCGCTGCCAGATAGGCCGTAGACGCCAATAGATCGCGGCAGGCCAAGGTTTCGCCATCTGCACTGCTGATGGATCGCCATTCTTCCAGCTGCAAGAGGCCATACATCTTTGGATCCAGGCCATCCCATTTTACATCCGCAAGGGCAGCAAGCAAGCCATCATAGCGCTCAATATCCGACCACAGAGGAGCTGAGAAACTGTTACCGTATAAACTTTGCAGCCAGACCGCCTGGGATTGTGAACTGCTAGAGTCCGGGACACGACAAAGTCCGCCGTCAGACATAATCGGAGCAAGATCGCTGGCAAAATCTCCTAGTGAATTATTCACCGCCAACACCTGACATGACCATACCGAAATGGCGAAAAAGCATGCAGTTAAAGCACACCACTTTGGTAACAAAATGTACAACCTTCTTGCTCCCTTCTCCAAGCCTGTTAGAATCCCTTAACCATAACATTGTTAATTCGGGATGCGAACGAATTGTGCTGTTCGCACCATTATTGCGGTTCTGACATATTGACTCAGCCCTGATAGGGGGCACCAGAGCACTATTAGGGGAAAACATTGATGCACAAGCCCTCATCCCGGCGCCATACGACAGCTTTTATCTTTAGCCTGATGTTGCTCCTTTCCGTTCCATCTCTTGCCGCAGATAAAGCCCCAATGCTTTCGCCACTAACGGAAGACTTGGCCATTCAGGCCCCCAACATGAATCGAGCCGTACTGGACAAAGCCATTTCCGCGATGAGGTGTGCGGTCAATCATGGTGCTGACCAGGCGGACCGACTGGCGGTCATCGATTTTTCTTTACCTTCAACCGAACCACGCTTGTGGATATTTGATTTGAACAGCCGTTCACTGATTCTCGAGGAGCTGGTGGCCCATGGTCGCAACTCAGGTGACAATGTAGCGACCAAATTTTCCAATGAACAAGGCAGCCATCAGTCCAGCATCGGTCTGTTCCGGGCTTCAGAGAGCTATATAGGCCGGCACGGTTATTCCCTGCGTATGGATGGCTTGGAACCTGGCATCAATGATCGCGCTCGAGAACGGGCAATCGTTATTCACGGTGCTGACTACGTGAACAATCAATGGATCAAACGCCATGGCCGCATCGGCCGAAGCCATGGATGCCCTGCAGTAAGCCGGGATGTTGCCGATCAGGTGGTGGATACACTTAAAGACGGCCAGTTTGTCTTTTCTTATTACCCTGATGATCATTGGCTTGCGACTTCCCCTTATCTCAACTGTCAACCCAAACGGGTGGCGGCAATTCTGCCACCAATCAACAATAAGGGTAGTTGATAGAGTCATCAGCGCGCACAAAACCAGTTTACTTGTGTACAAGCGATAACCAGTCCTGATGTCCTTAACCGTCTCATAAAGTTAGTGCTGAGATGATGTATTGTTAATGCTTCAACTTACCCCTTGATTTTCATAAAATTTAGAGTAAGCACGCATCGTTTCAATGTTCTTAATGCACTCATTAAATAAGTTTTACGCTACCAACATAATTAACCATCCAGCATTAATTACAAACCGAGTGTGTAATTCACATAAGCAGTGGCTGAGCCAGTACTTTGAAAAGGTAATTGTTGGTAGTAAAAATCTACTGCAATTCGTTGATTACTGGCGGGGCTGAAATAAGCACCAATGCTTGCCACAGGACGCGTGCGATTAAGACTGTCGTTAAAATTTTCACTGGTTAAGCCACTGACGCCCGTCGCTGTTAAATCATCTACGGAGTGAGAAAGGTCGTGTTCAATACCCACGCTACCAGTGAGATTCACTTTGTCTGTCAGTTTTTGATTGAGCTTCATACCCACTAAAGCAACGGTTGAACGGTCTTCAAGAGCTGCATAGGTTAAAGGCGAAGAGATAGAACCTTCTTCTGTATAGGCATCCTGTTTGATTCGGGTATAACGCAAAGCGGCATATGGCCTGACTAATGTTCTCGCTTGATTCACTAGGAAGCTGTAACTCAACTCACCCACATAACTTTGTGTATTGATGGACGTGTCACCAACACCGGCTTCTGAGGTATTCAAGATTTCGCGGGTGGTTGTTAAATTTTTATCTTGGTAGGCATTGGCGATTTTAAATTGATAACCCAAGTGGTCAGCATTTTGATTCCAGACTATAAATATTCCCATCAGTGGATTTGCATTTGAAATATCCACACTATCGACGGTATCAGTATTGAAATTGTGGTTTAAAAAGCCACCAAAGCGAATGGTTGGTGTGGCTTTGTAGCCCGCTACGATTACGGCAGAAGTCTCATGCGTGCTGGGATTATCCACATAGGTCTGTTGACCACCCACAGAGACACAAAAACCTCTGGTATCAAATAAATCACAGTCATAAGTGTTCATGTTGGCAAAGTTTGTAGCGATAAGCTGCTGTGAAAATCCGCCGCGTAGGTCTGATGCTAGAGATTGAACAGAGGCTTGGGTATCAACAACGGATGGACCGGCAAATTCAAATAATAGATCCCAGGCATTTAAAATGGACTCATTCGCTACCAGACTGTAGTTATAGCTGCCATAAGTACCTGTTGTGCCCGATATATCGGCTATAGACGTAAATTCTTGCAGGACATTCACATATCTTCCTTCGGAGACGACTGATGCATCGACACCGGGAACAAGTGTGGTTCCCTTATTACCATATATATTAAGGGCCATACTGCCAGAGGAACGTGTACCGTAAAGCTGACCATAATCCGTAGGGCTATTGATAATGATGTTGTAACTTTCGGGCAAATTACCCACGATTTTTATCGGGTTAGAAAGTCGTGCACCTTGTAAATTATTAAAAACCTTTATCGAGGCATTAACGTTGTTGATGCTTCCGAAAATACCGTTATAGTTGCCAAAATCACCCGTAATACGACCGACATTGGTTAATGAGTTGATGGTTGCTGCATTAGTAATACCGTATCTTACCGAACTCGACATTTGGCCAAAGTTAATCACCTCAACGTTGCCAGGCGAACTATTCCATAATCCCCATTGGTAATAGGTATCGATGGTTCCGTAATTGACTACTCTAGCTGATGTGGAGGTGGCCAAAATCACCACAGATCGACCCTTGACACCAGAAAACGCATCATTGTATACCGTAACACCGGAGGCAATCGTGACATCCGCCCCGGTATCAAGGGTTAGTCCTTTTACGTTATCTCCATTACAACTGGCTGTCACTTCCAGGGTAGTTGTGACTGTCACGCCGCCATTACACAGGGCAAAAGCAGGTCGGGTAAACAACACCAATAAGATGGAAATAATTAACTTCAACTCTGTTACTCCAGTGAGCAAGCATTAATACTGCAAATTTTTTGGTTGAGCAGCGGAAAGTAAAACTACGTTTTTTTATTGAGATTACTAATCGCTTAGAGTAGAAGTTGATAAGTAACTTATTATTTCAATTGATTAAATTTATTTTGCTAAATGCCTTTGGATTTCATTCTTGAGCACTTCAATTACGGCACTCAGACCAAGGCTTTAGGAATTTTTCACAGGTTATCACTTTTTAAATGACGTGGTTAAAATTGTTTATAAAGGATTACAAATTCAGCATAAAAAATAATTGAATAAAGGAGAAATTTTTTAATTATTCTGTAACTCAAAAAATATAACTAATTTATATAGATAAAAGTAAATATTAATAGTCAGGTTTATATTTTTATCTTATAAATGGAAGTCAAAGTAAAGTCATTGTTCCAAAGATGAACATTAGTGATAGGTTGAAAACCATTCTCAATTTTTCTGAACGATTTACTCAATTAGTGTCAAAACAGTAACTGACTAATCAATCAGAGGAGTTATTTTGTCGATTAAGGATATACGTCCACTGCTTTTTGGTGTGCTTACCATTTCATTAATCCCTGCCTGCTCAAGCGAGTCTCAACGGGCCAACCAAAATCTGGCAGCACCATCTGAAAGTGGTGTCTTACACGTTGCCACACGTAACGGTTCAACTACCTATTATTTAGACCGTCATGAAAATCCTGCCGGACCTGAATATGCGTTGATAACAGATTATGCTGCCGCACGTGGTTGGGAAGTGGAGTGGACAATGTATGACTCCACCTCAGCGGTAATCAAAGCACTCGACAATGCTTCAGTACATCTGGCCGCAGCAGGCCTTACCTTTAACACTCTTCGTAATGCAAGATACGCTAAAGGCCCAGCACATACCGAAGTGACCGAACAACTGGTTTGTCATCGGGAACTGAGTCCATTACCTGATTCATACGATGGCTTAAGCGACTTTGAGATTGTGGTGACGGAGGATTCCAGCTACGTAGCTACTCTCAAAGAAATTAATGCTGATTATGCTGACCTACAGTTTCGTGAAGATTCACGAACCAGTGAGTTGATACTGACCGCGGTGGCAGAAAAAAGCATCCAATGCTCAGTGGCTGATGCCAATATCGTCAATATTATGCAACGGCATTTTCCCTATCTGGAAGTTGCCATGGACCTCACCGATGGTCGTAATCTCGGGTGGTATGCCCCCAATAAGTTCAGAGACATTGCTAACGATGCGCATGAGTGGATGAACAGCAGTGAAGGTGATGAAGCCATTGGTCGGATGGAAAGTCGTTATTACAGCTATATCAGTGAGTTTGATTTCGTTGATTTACGTGCGCTCAATCGTAGTATTGATAAACGCCTGAAACGTTATATCGATGAATTCGAAACAGCAGAAGAAAGCACTGGCATGCCTGCAGATCTGCTGGCTGCCCTGGCGTATCAGGAATCAAACTGGAATCCCAAAGCGGTATCTCCAACGGGAGTGCGTGGCATCATGATGCTGACCCAGGCAACAGCTGAAGAACTGGGCGTGGAAGATCGCACTGATCCTGAACAAGCTATAGATGGTGGCGCGCGCTATCTTGCTGATCGCCATCAACGCTTACCTGAATCAATTCCCGAGCCCGATCGAACTTACCTGGCACTTGCCAGCTACAACATTGGTCGAGGCCATTTATTAGATGCCCGGCAGCTGGCCCGTGATTTAGGTAAAAATCCGAATTCCTGGTCAGATATGCGTGAGGTCCTGCCATTGAAAGCGGACAAACGATATTACCCCAGCACCCGTTATGGTTACGCTCGAGGTTATGAACCTGTTCATTTTGTGCAACGTATTCGTAACTATCGTGATGTGATTAAGCCGGTTTTTACAGATTAACATCACAAAGAAAACGGGTAGGTTGGGTTGAGTTTACGAAACCCAACAATTCCATACATATCCTGTTGTCCTGTTGAACTTGTAACGTTTAAGAGAATTGTTGGGCTTCGTACCTCAGCGCCAACCTACCATACACCTCGTTCCCTTGCTCCTGCGTAGGAACGGACTTAAGCTGTAAATCTTACTGGCAAAGTTGTAAAAAGTTCATTTCCTGAGAATCTGAAATGTTGGGCTAGAAACCAACAGGCACGGCCAGTAACCATCTCCGAGGTATATTTTCAACTGGCATTGTCCTTGCGTTAATTGCTGGTAGACAACTTAAGCGCTTAGACCATAAGTAAGGTTAGCGCTCAACTTATCAGGAGGATAACCAATGCAAAATTCAGCCAATAATAGTAAATCCCTGCAGGGCAAAAAAATTGCGTTTCTCGTCACCGATGGCTTTGAGCAAATCGAATTAACGACGCCCTGGGAAAAGATCAAGCTTGCAGGCGCCGATACAGAATTAATCGCTTTGAAAGATGGCAAAGTCCAGGGCTTTAACCATCTCGATAAAGGGGATGCATTTCAGGTGGATAAAAGCGTCGCTGATGTATCAGCCGATGATTACGATGGCTTAGTTCTGCCCGGTGGTGTAGCCAACCCGGACGCGTTACGTACCGACGAAAATGCAGTTGAGTTTGTCCGTGCTTTTTTCACCGAGCATAAACCTGTGGCAGCAATCTGCCACGCTCCTTGGACGTTAGTGGAGGCAGATGTCGTTCACGGACGCAAACTGACATCATGGCCAAGCTTGAAAACCGATATTAAGAATGCCGGTGGTAACTGGGTAGATCAGGAAGTCGTGGTGGATCAAGGATTAGTGACCAGCAGAAAACCAGATGATCTGGAAGCTTTCTGCAGCAAAGCCATTGAAGAATTCGCTGAGGGCAAGCATCAACGCCAGCGAACCTGATTAGGCGGATTCAAGAACAAAAAGGGGACGGATTTGTGATTAAATAAATCCGTCCCCTTTTTTCAAGTTGGATGATCCCTGGATGTTCATAATAGGGTAGGTTGGGTTGAGTTTCGAAACCCAACAAGCTCTCAATTATTGAAATACGCGTCGAATTTTAATTAGGTCTGACCGCTTTGATTGTTAAGCACGGTAACAGTTCAATTTACTTTCAACACCATGTAACTAATGACGACATACCGCAGAAATTTACCCGCTGTAACCAGTATAAGAAACCACTTTAAGCGTACCCGCAAAACACCCGCCATAACGGTTAATGGGTCGCCGATTATTGGAACCCAGGCAAAACACAACGCATACATGCCGTATTTAACAAAGCGTTGTTCTGCTCTCACGAAATCATCTTCTGACATCCTTAACCACTTTTTTAACACAACCAAGCTACCCCAGTAACCTAGAGCGTAGTTTGTGAGTGAACCCAAAACATTTCCTGTTGTTGCAATGATGACTAGCGTAGTGGGTGATAAACCATTCAGCAATAACGCACTCAAAACAATTTCTGAGCTTAACGGCAAAATCGTCGCAGCTAAAAATGCAGAGATAAAAAGACCAATATGTCCGAGTTCTGATAAATATTCCATGATGCTCAATGTCTGTAGCACGGACAAAAATTGAAATAAATGGGGTCAGTTACCATTGATAGTTGTGAAGCAAATTTCAATCGACTCTGACCCTATTGATTCCTTGATTTTCAGAGTAACAAGTAAATTTTTCAAGTTGGCTGACCCCTTGAACCCTTGGCCTGAGCCCAGTTCACCAGCTTAACAAACAGACCTTTCAGTTCTGACTGCAATGCAGCAGCACGGGCAGCAGAATATGGAGCAGGAGAGTCACCTTGAACTTCGTGCATGTAGCTTTGCTGAGCTATTTCCAACTGCAACCCGTGAACCTGACTGGAAGGCTGGCCATAATGACGGGTTATCCAGCCACCTTTAAACCGACCGTTATGCACGAAAGAAAAATTACCACCGGATAAATGCTTTTCGACCAGAAGGGCAAGGTCTGGTGCGCAGCTTCGACCACTATTCGTACCCAGGTTCAAGTCGGGCAAAGTGCCGTCGAACAGTCGTGGACATTGTGAACGAATCGAGTGGGCGTCAAACAGAATGACAATGTCGTGATCCAGCAACAACCGGTCCAACTGGCCCCGAATAGCGGCATGGTAGGGTTCATAATACTGCTTTTTACGACGTTCAATTTCTGCTTCGTCAATAGGCGCTGAATACAGCGGCTGTCCATCAAAACGGGTTGTTGGGCAAAGCTCTGTGGTGGCCTGGCCAGGGTACAATGACTGACCGGAAGGATCGCGGTTTACATCGACCACGCAGCGGGAAATAGTAGTACGAACGGTGGATACTCCCATTGAGCTGACAAAATCGTACAACTGGTGCACATACCAGTCGGTATCTGTCAGGGCTTGTTCGGTCGAACAGGCAAGCTGAGATTGGATAGAGTTGGGGATGTGCGTTCCGGTATGCGGTAAGCTCACCAGTATGGGGGCGCTACCCTGATTGATTTCCAGCCATTCGGTTGTCATCATTGAAGCTCCAAAATAAAACTTTGAGTTGTGGCCTTTCTCAGAGCGTTAGCCAAAGGAGGGAGAGAACCTTGCAACCAAATCGTGCATCAATGGGGTCAGACACCATTGATTGTTGCTTGGAGCGACTAGATTTGAAGTGAATTTCAATCGAGTCTGATCCCTTGGATCTCTCTGGATTTTTAAAAATAGGGTAGGTTGGGTTGAGTTTACGAAACCCAACAATCTCGTGAGTAATTAATCAAGCGAGGAATATCAATTGAAACTGACCCTTTTGATTTGAATATGTTCGAATTTGCAAACCCCTTGATTTCCCTAAAGTAATACTGCTCCCTACAGCTTAAATAGGCTCTCAAATAGTGCCTGCAGCTTATTGTGTCCCAGACTATTCATTAGCGCTACGTTTCGTATCGGAACTTGATCGACATCAGGATATTCCACAATAGCTCGCTCAAGACTCGCCTCCCGAATAAGATGCAACAAGGGGTAGGGAGAGCGATTTGTATAATTCTCTGCATCGTCCGGATTTGTTCCACCAAATTGGTAATTTGGATGGAAACTGGCGATTTGATAGGTACCTTCCAGTCCCATTTCCAAAAGGAGGTTATCGGCATTACTCAAAAACTGATTGTAGTCATAAAAGTCCTGCAATACATTTGGGTGTATCAGCAGCGTAGTTTCAACTGACGGATCACTATTGAGCAGTTCCAGCTCGTCTTGCAGTGATATTAACAATTGCTCTTCCGTTATCGTTCTTGTGGTAGCAAAGCGCACCCGATTGTTCAGCATCTCATACTTAGCAAATGGGCAAAGATTCATATCCATCACAAAAGTGTTAACCCACTGCCGGACCGATAGAACAATTTCCTCGTCATTACGGGGCTCACTTGGTCGTGTTGCTTTCTTCATTCGTCTTCCATATAACGTTACCCAAATCAAACACTCTGACCCTATTGATTTCATTAGCTAGTGATGTGAATTTCAATTGATTTTTCAAGTTGGCTGACCCCTTTGATCGGAAAGTGAATCGGCATCTTTAATCAAGAAGCAACCAGCCGAACCTACCAAAATTCCTACTCGTGAGCTTATCAACCTTTACCTCATTCTGAAGGTACTTTCCAAGTACATCTTGAGCTACTGCTGATATTGACGGATGAATCTTTGTATTCCACTGGGAATAGTGATAAATACGTTTAGGAGAATCCCGCACCAATATCTCTATACTCCAACGGTGAAATGTTGTTTGATTTGGAGGGAGCTCACCTATGTCCATGCGGGACAAAGTACGATAATGCTCACCCTCTACCCACAAAGTTTCTGTAGCAGGAACACTATGAATTACATCCTGAGAAAGAAGGATTGTTGGTTGATCTATAGAAACTGTGTGTTTTCCTATGTTCGTAATCTCCCAGATGAGCGTGAGGATGTTATTTTCGATTTGTAAGGCTGGCTGTAAATTGATTTTGAGATTTGGCTGGATGTCACCAATTAATTCTGAGATATTAACTGTTGCTGACACTTCTGTTAATCTGGCTTGTAAAAATGCTAGAGATTCCTTATGAGATTTTTCGATCTCAGCTACATCGGCCTGAATATTTGCCAATCTTGAATTTGCCTTTGATTCTTCGAGTTTTCTGGTCTCAACAAAGAAATATCCAAAAATTCCACCTGCAATTAAAGTCAACAATGTTAACAAGTCAACGACGTTCGTCCTCCACTCCAGTTTCATTCTCATTGCCCCTCCGATAAAACTTTTTGTGATAGAGAAAAACCAATATTTAAATAATTCTGTAATAAAAAATTATTAAATGATACTTAATATAACAATCAAAGCCTTTGATTTACTAACCAGCAGTGATTCGTTCGAATAAATTTCATTTAAGTGGGTTTTATTTCTTTCAGTTTTCTCACATACGATTTGACTGACCACCACTTGAGCAATAGAAGTATAAGGAAAAAGTTAAAAAATATATTAAGTGGCAGTTTGAAATAATAGAAAGCTTTGGAACTGTTAACTGTGAAATTCCATAGCACCTTTGAAAGTAGAGAGATCAGAAAAAGTATCAGTACATGGAAAATTCCATTAATTCCTGTCACTGCATATATAAAGAGAAATATTGCAATTGATAGAACAATCCCAATTAACACTTCCTTGTCCAAGATATGCCCTTTAATCTATTTAAAAAATAAACACAGTTGAAGGATTTAAATTTCTAAAACTTTTCAAGTTGGCTGACCCCTTGATACCTTTTGACCCTTTGATTCTTTTTTCACAAATAACTCTGAGTTTTTCTTCAACTTCCGGTCTAATTTTATGCCAACCTCTCCTGCACTGCAGGAATCTACTTCTTTATCATCAACCTGCAAAGATTCGATTGTAGCTTTTGAATACTCTCCTTGTTTTTTTACAATCAATGTATCGCCTACAGCTAGAGCAGTATCATTTAACTTTACAATAGCAATTTGACCATCCATAAAGAGTTCATCGGGAATACCAATTGATGCGATGTTTCTAGGCTCTAAAGTAATTAAACCCTCTTTAAAAAGTGACTCTCTAACATCAGACTTTTGCAAGATGCCTCCTTCAATTAGGAAATATGCTTTATAAAGATCATATGCGGTTAAAAGACCACGATTATCGTGACCAGCATCTTTGATTTGATTCTCGGTGAAAGGGGGATTAGCTCTTGCTTTTGGTGGCATGTATCGCTGGTGATTGACAATATATAGTCCGAAAACATCAAATTTTCTTCGTTGCTCGGCTCGTCTATATTTGATCTTGCTGATCTGGGAACAATCCTTGTCTGTCGATGTTCCACCAATACCTTTAATTTCAATAACCAAAAAACGATCTTTGTAATCAACTTGAATATCTTCTTCAAGGATATCAGGATTAGTATCATCGAGATTAATAACCGATTCGAAACCCAACCATTTTAAGTATGTTTCGACAGCAGAAACTAGAGTTTCTCCCGTCTCTGTAATTAAATCAGACAAAAATTTGTATTCGACTTTTAGTGAATCCAGCCTCGCTCCATTGTCGGCAATATCTCTATTGAATTTCTCCTTCAATTCAGCTCTTTCCTGTAACAATTTGTTTTCACCAGGCAGCGGATAGTCGCCACCATTCAGCCACTTAAACTCGCCGTGAAAAGGGAATATTTCAGGAACAATTTCCGGCAGATAGGTTTTGAAAAGCTCTGAAACGAAGTTAGACTTATCCACAATATTAGGAAATACAAAAACAATAGAATTTTTAACAAAATGAGCATAACTGACTATTTCGTCTCGCTCATTAAGCAGAAGCGGAATAAAATTTTCGAATTTTTTACTTATGTTGTCTATCCAAATAGTTGGATGGTAAAAAATCATTTCAAAATTAATTTTATCCAGATGCTTTAAAAATAACGGTGATAACTTTGAATCTTTTTCAGGTAACTTAACTTTTCTTCCGTTGCGAGGTTTAAAGTCAGGGAAGTTTTGGTAGAAGCTAAAATTAGAAAATTTCTCTCGACCAGTTATTTCGGATCCATGCCCTGTAATTTCTACAAATTGGTATTCTGAAATATCTTCTGATCCACAAAAAGCAATGATTACTGATTTCTTTTCAAAAAGATCATCTAGATCTTTAGAGACAATATTAATAGATAGAGGTCGAGGATCGAAAATCTGCTCTGGATATGTACTCAATAAAGCATGAGCAGTATTCCCTGAGGTGTTACCCAACTGATGCTGAATAGGATCATAGTTTTCAGACTGACTATTTGTTAAATCCAGCATGACGATATCAAATTCGTGGAGATTCGCCGGATAGTCATGATTAAGCTTTAAGAATTTTTGTTCAAATTGTTTGTTATTGACCTTTACCTTAGCACCGAAACTCCCTTTGTAGCTGTTGATCCGTAACTTCTTTAACTCTTCTAAAATTGCCTCTTCAAAATCAAAAAGAAAAACCATAGGCTGTTTATATGGCTCAAGAACATTTTCACTACTGACTTGCTTTTTATCCATACTTGTATCTTCTTTTGATTTCTTTTTGAACATCCCAACCTCTACTATCAATTCAACTGGGGTTTGGATGTATAACAATTCACATTACCGGAAGGAAAATATAGTGTGATGAAGGAGCGGCGCTCTAACTGTCCGAGTGTAAGTGATTCTTAGTGGCTTTAGCATGTTTCCAAATACTCTATGTATTTTTCAATTAGATAAGCAACAGATTTACGTGCTTTCTCAAGCTCGACTATTTCTGCATTTCTGAGCGCACCTACTGCTTTACCTCTATGTCGACCTTGTTTGAGGGGAAGGGTATTAGCCAATTTTCCAATTTCATCCCATTCAGCACTTGTTAAACCTAGTTTTTGTATTGCATTTTTCTTTGAACCAAACCTCACGGAGAGAGAGTCTCTAATTTCGTATAAATGAACCAATTCATTATCAGAGTCTTTCACGGATTTTTGGTGGCTCTTCAGCATTTGGTCAAACGTAGCATCGGAAGGTCTGTGCTTATCTATAAGAGATGCAAAACGCTTTTGTTTATCTAAACGTTTTCTTTTTGTGTCAGAGACAATATATCCATCTTTATCTTTAACTACTAAGTCAACTGTTCCCGCACTCATAATCATGACACTAGATTCAACTTCCAGAAAATGATTTTTTTTTCCATCTTCCTGAATGTCCGTTCGGAACGACTTACTCAATTCGAAATCCTTATGTGTCATGATTTGGACAGCATGCAATCTATTTTCAATTTGTCGGGTCAATAATTCTCGTATTGAACTATCCAAATGGTATTTCTGGGGATCTATTCTCGCGAGTGCGACTCCATCCTCTATCTCTAACACACCGCCATCAAATGGAATTAAAATCGGTTCTTCTAGATACGTTTCAGGAGAGTATTTCCATTCCAGTTGGATGGCTACAACTTTGCTCATTACTATTTCACTCTCAGCACGTTAATGAAAAAAAAAGTGACAAATTTATTTTTAGATTAAGACAAAACAATTAAATAAATCTCTCCCCTTTTTGTTTTGAACACAATCAATGGGGTCAGACACAATTGATTGTTGGTTGGGGCGACAAGATGTGAAGTGAATTTCAATCGAGTCTGACCCCATTGATCTCTTGCCTTTGTACTTACAATAATTACAGTGACCTTACTTTCCTCCGGTGGCGTTCTACTGACCTTTTAGCTAATTGCATTTGAATATCGGTCAAGTCTTCTAGCTTAGGTAAATCTCTCTCAAATTTATTGAATCGCTCAGCCATACCTCTTAACGATATTCCATCTATTAAACTTCGACGACAAAATAATGACCAAAGTTTTAAAAGCTCTGAAGGTAGTTGAACTCCTGACATGATTTTATTTGCAAGCCACAAGTATACGTCAACAATTTGAAGACCAATTGATTCAGCACTTTTGGATATAGTAAGTTCTCGATCAGTTAAACCCTTATGTGTTATTTCTTCTGTTGAAAAATTTGTATAAAGAGGATGATTTAAATAAATCTGTCTTTCCTCTGCTGAGGCTTTATTAATACCTTCTGAAATTCTTGAAAGATTATAGTGAGTACCAATTTGAGCTTTATTAAATTCATTTTGTCTGTCAACCACTATGGATTGAACAGTCTTTCTACCCATTTTTCTTGTCCGTCTAGCTATTGCAGCCACTACAAATTGAAACCCAACAGCATTCGGAGAAATGATCCTTTGATCAGGGTGACCAAAGTCAATGGCGAGAGGCTTGTTAATTCCAAAGTTTAACGCATCGATAATCAATTCTTTTGATCGCTCGTCAAGAGCAGAGTTTTCTGTCCGACGTTTAACCTCGGTAAGAAGGGTAACTATATCTTCCTCATGGTTTTCGATTCTCTTTGCTATTGATAACCTCCAAGATTCTTTAAGTAGATCTTCGTCAAATAGAACAGATAATTTATGAATTAGTACATACCTTAGAGGCGTCCAATAAGAATCCCACTTAACAGCATCATTCAATCCTGCATCAAAAACAGAATCAAAGAATATAACTAGAGCGTAATCAAGCTTCTCTATGAAGTAATAATCAAAATCAAACTTGATTTTTTTCTGAATCTTGATCAGTAATGGTGCTATTTCTTCTAACCCTTTCATACCTAATTTATTTGCATGAATTAGAGGTTCATCGATTATTTTCTGGATAGCTTTGTGCTCTTTTTCACAGAGAGCATCGACATTAGTTCTACTTGAAATGAGCCCATAGCTTAACCTTGGTTGATTTTTATCAAATAGATTGTTGCCGGTATTACCTGATTCATCAATATGAAAGAACATGCTTCCTGCCCAATAGCATTAAGTGTGAAGGTTTCATTAATAATTCTTATCCCGCCAGACTCTGTTTAGTAAATAATTCAATTATTATTAGAAGGCCCTTTATAAACTCACTTTTCAAACTGCCTTTTCAACAAAACATACAAAGCCCCAGTCCCACCATCTTCAATCGTTGCACTGCAAAATGCCAGTACGGCATCACTTTGTCTGAGCCAGTGATTGAGTTTGCTTTTTAAAACTGGTTTGTTATCGCGTGATCCCCAGCCTTTGCCGTGAATGATTCGTACGCATCTAATCTTTTCTTGCTGACATTGTTCGAGAAAATGGGAGAGGGTGGGTTCGGCTTTGGCTAAGGTGAGACCGTGTAAATCGAGTTCGGCTTCGAGATGCACTCTGCCACTTTTGAGTTTGGCGAATTGGCGGTTTTGAATGCCGTCGCCACGGTATTCCAGATATTCTTCATTACCCACGGTTTCGGGGGCGAACAAGCTGGAAAACTCGCTGGTGTCGTGGTTGAGTTCGGCTGCAGAGGGTTTTCTGACCTTTGGCGGCGGTGGTGGTTTTCGATGCACCAGGCGGTCGTGTTTGATCGGCTCGGCGTCGCTCATTTCATTGCGAAACAAGGAAAACTCGTCGTCATCATTTTTATTTTTGTTATCTGCCATGGCCGATGTTGCCTGAATTCATGCCGTTTGATGTGACCCATTGTGCCAGATGATGCTTGTGTAAAAAATCATTTTTAGTTTAGGATAATTTCCACTTGTCGGGGTGCCACTCTGATTTTTCAGAAATGGCTGAGATGAAACCCGTTGAACCTGAAGAGGCTAGAACCTCCGTAGGAAACAAGCCGGAATGCCGGTACGTCTGATTGTCTGACTGTAGCCGCCGTGTATCTCCATCACCTTGTTCGCGAAAGCGCAACGTCTTCATTTCCCCGACTTTTTTATTCAAAAAGGGGAAATCAGATGTCAGCAGCCAATCCAAAAGTCATTGATATTAAAGACCGTAGTGGCATTACCACCAAGCCACTACCGGGTTCTGAAAAAATCTATATTACCGGCAGTCGTGATGATCTGCGTGTGCCATTTCGTCAAATCTCTCTGACCGATACACCGAATCGTGATCCCAGTCTGCCGGGTGAGCCGAATGCGCCGGTGATGGTTTACGACACCTCTGGTATTTACACCGATCCCACTGAAACAATCGATCTGGAAAAAGGCTTAACGCCGATTCGCCAGCAATGGATTGAGGAACGCGACGATACCGAAATATTACCGGCATTCAGTTCTAACTTCACCCGTGATCAGGATGGGCAGGAATTTGATATTCCGCTGTTCACCAATCGTCGTCTGCCACGCAAAGCCAAGCCAGGTAAAAACGTCAGCCAGATGCACTATGCGCGTCAAGGCATCATCACCCCGGAAATGGAATATATCGCGATCCGTGAAAGCATGGGCCGTGCAGCACTGCAAGCCAAAGGCGAATTGCCAGCCGATAAACCCAATCACATTACCCCGGAATTTGTCCGTAAAGAAGTCGCCGAAGGTCGTGCGATTATTCCAGCCAATATCAATCACCCTGAAGCTGAGCCGATGATTATCGGTCGTAACTTTCTGGTGAAAATCAACGCTAATATCGGTAACTCTGCCACTACATCATCGATTGAAGAAGAAGTGGAAAAAATGGTCTGGAGCACCCGTTGGGGTGGCGACACGGTAATGGATTTGTCGACTGGTAAACATATTCACCAGACTCGTGAATGGATCATCCGTAATTCACCGGTGCCAATTGGTACCGTGCCCTTGTATCAGGCATTGGAAAAAGTAAACGGTATTGCCGAAGATCTGACCTGGGAAGTATTTCGTGACACGTTGATTGAACAGGCCGAGCAGGGCGTCAGTTACTTTACGATTCATGCCGGTATTCGTCTGGCACATATTCCACTGACTGTTAATCGCACTACCGGCATTGTCTCGCGTGGTGGTTCGATTATGGCGGCATGGTGTCTGGCACATCATGAAGAAAGCTTTTTGTACACGCACTTTGAAGATATCTGCGAAATCATGAAAGCCTACGATGTGTCGTTCTCGCTGGGTGATGGTTTACGTCCTGGTTCACAGGCGGATGCCAATGATGAAGCTCAATTTGCCGAACTGCGTACCTTGGGTGAATTAACCCATATTGCCTGGAAACATGATGTGCAGGTAATGATTGAAGGGCCGGGTCATGTGCCGATGCACAAGATCAAGGAAAACATGGATCTGCAATTGGAAGTCTGCCACGAAGCGCCTTTCTATACGTTAGGGCCTTTGGTTACCGATATTGCACCGGGTTATGACCATATTACCTCGGGCATTGGCGCGGCGATGATTGGCTGGTTTGGTACGGCGATGCTGTGTTATGTGACACCCAAAGAGCATTTGGGTTTGCCGAATAAAGATGACGTTAAAACCGGCATCATTACCTACAAAATTGCAGCGCATGCAGCCGATTTAGCTAAAGGTCATCCGGGTGCTCATGAACGTGATGATGCGATTTCCAAAGCGCGTTTTGAATTCCGTTGGGAAGATCAATTCAATCTCGGGTTAGACCCTGATACTGCCCGTGCTTTCCATGATGAAACTCTGCCAAAACCGAGTGCTAAAGTGGCACATTTCTGTTCTATGTGTGGACCGAAATTCTGCTCAATGAAGATTTCACATGATGTGAAAGAGGCGTTTACTGTGAAGTCAGAAGAGTTCAAGGCGGCTGGCAGCAAAATCTATCATCAGGTTTGATTGGACCGGATTTAGAACGCCATGAAGCATTATCTGATAATCGGCAGTGGTCTGATTGGACGCCTGACAGGTTGGCGCCTGATTCAGGCAGGTCATGCTGTGACGATTCTGTCATCAGACGATAAAGCCGGTACGGACAGTGCCGGTTTTATTGCGGCTTCCATGATCGCGCCATTTACCGAAGCAGTGACAGCAGATCGGTCAATTCGCGATCTGGGCATTCGGAGTCAGGCGTTGTGGGATAAATGGCTGGCTGAGTTTGAACAGCCGATATTTAATCCGCAGAGCGGCACGTTGGTCGTCGCGCACGAAGGCGATAAGGCCGAACTGGCACGTTATCAACGGCGTGCAGCACATATTTTGGATCCGACTGATTATCAGCAGATTGATGCTCAGCAGATACAAAACCTGTCACCGGAACTGGCCGAAAACTTTCAGTCAGCATTGTATTTCCCGGAAGAGAGTTGTCTGGATAATCGCCAGTTTTATCAGCAAGTGGGTGAGTTTCTAACTAAGCACGCCAATTGGCAAACCATTGAACCGATTGAAACGCTAAACAACGCTACATTGGAACGACTTTGTCAGCAAACGCTTGGGCATTCGCTGGATAAATTTACCTCGGTGATTGATTGCCGGGGCAATGGCAGCAAGTTGGATCTGAAAGACTTGCGTGGGGTTCGCGGTGAGGTGCTGCGTGTCCATGCGCCGGAAGTGAATCTGCAACAGTGCGTACGCTTAATGCATCCTCGTTATCCGCTGTATCTGGCCCCCAGACCGGATCAACAATATGTCATTGGGGCGACGGTAATTGAATCCGAAGATCGGTCACCAGTGAGTGTACGTAGTGCTATGGAATTGCTATCAGCGCTTTACAGCATTCATAAAGGTTTTGCAGAAGCCCGAGTGTTGGAAATGCGGGCGCATTGCCGGCCGGCATTACCTGATCATTTACCCACGATTCGCCAGCAGGAGTGGGGTTATCAAATCAATGGCCTGTATCGGCATGGTTATTTGTTGGGGCCGGTAATGGTCGACCAATTACTGACAACATTATCAGAACAAACAGATTCGGGAGTGCGTTATGCAAGCTGAGTCGATTCAACCCATTTCACTTATTTTGAATGAACAGCCCATAGAAACCACAAGCTTTAATTTGCAGGCGTTTCTGGCTGAGCATGGCTGGATAGAAGGCCGGTTTGTGGTGGTGATTAACGACAATATCATCGCCAAATCAGCACATCCAAACTATCAATTATCAGCAGGCGATCGCATTGATGTGCTGTCGCCGATCAGTGGAGGCTGACATGCAGGCATCTGACTGGACCGTTTACGGTCAAACCCTTAGTAGCCGTTTATTTATCGGCACGGCGCTTTATCCTTCACCACAAGTGATGTGTGATGCCATTAAAGCATCAGGCGCTCAGGTGATTACTGTGTCACTGCGTCGGCAAAGTGCCGGGCAGGCCAATAGTGGTCAGCAATTCTGGAACATGATTGAAGCGCTGGGCTGTCATTTATTACCCAATACCGCGGGTTGTTACAGTGCAGCCGAGGCGATTAAAACAGCCCATATGGCGCGTGAGTTATTTGAAACTGACTGGATCAAGCTCGAAGTATTGGGCGACAGTTTTAACTTGCAACCGGATCCGTTTGCTCTATTGGAAGCGACAAAAACCCTGATTGCCGATGGCTTTAAAGTGTTTCCCTACTGCACTGATGATTTGGTGCTGTGCCAGAAACTGGCGGATGCCGGATGTGAAGTTTTAATGCCCTGGGGTGCACCAATCGGTACTGGACAGGGATTACTCAATCCTTATGCATTGAGAACATTAAGAGAACGCTTGCCGGAAATGACTTTATTAGTGGATGCCGGCATTGGTAAACCCTCTGATGCAGTGCAGGCGATGGAGCTTGGTTATGACGGCATTCTGTTAAATACCGCCGTTGCCGAAGCACTTGAACCGGCGCTTATGGCTGAAGCGTTTAAACAATCCATCAATGCAGGACGTCTGGCATTTGAAGCGGGCATTATGCCAAAACGTGATTCCGCCAAGCCCAGTACACCGACGTTAGACCAACCAATCTGGCAGCAACATGGCTGATCATTCACAAAAAACTATCTTATTAATCGGTGGCATGGATCCTCAGGGGTGTGCTGGTCTGACAGAAGATATCCAAACCGTGAGCCATCATGGGTTTCATCCTGTTCCGTTAATTACCTGTGTGACTGAACAGACACAAAGCGGTATGCGTGCATTAAATCCACTCACGGCTGAGAAATTTCTCAAACAATACGAAAGCTGTATTGCTGATTTTGACATTGCTGCTATCAAAATTGGTTTGATACCTGATTTGGAAATAGCCGAGGCGATTGAACGTATTCTTAAAATCCATGATGTGCCAATCGTGATGGATCCGGTGATGGCGGCTACGAGCGGGGGAAAGCAGGCTACGCCGGAAGTATTGGAGTTTGTGCGTAAATCAGTATTACCGAAAATTACCTTGCTGACACCTAATTTTCCTGAGATAGCGTATCTCTCTGAGAATGTCATCGGCTCGGTCGAGAAGCAGGTCCGCCATTTAATTGAAGAAGGATTGTCAGCGTGTCTGGTGAAAGGCGGTCATGGTGATAAAAGTTTTGTGTCGGATTATTTTGCCAATGCGTTTGGGCATTTTTATTGTTATCAACCCCGGTTGAATAAAAATGTTCGTGGCACAGGCTGTGTGTTGGCTTCCAGTCTGGCGTGTTATCTGGCACAAGGCGAAGATATCCGTGATGCAGTGATTTTATCGCGCAGTTATATCAACCGCGGGATCCGGGAATCGCAGACATTAGGGCCATATCAACTGTTTTCTCATCAACAGCAACCATTTGAACTTCGAGATATTCCACGACTGAGTTATACCCCGGATCTGATTGGAAAAAGTTTTAGTTTTCCCGAATGTCCGGAACGATTGGGAATCTACCCGGTTGTGGATAGTGCGGATTGGGTCAATCGTTTATTAACCATTGGCATCAAAACCATTCAATTGCGGTTGAAACAAACGGATAACGCTTTTCTGAATGCTGAGATTGCCAGCGCGGTGGATATCTCTCATCAACATAGTGATATTCAGTTTTTTGTGAATGATCACTGGCGTATGGCGATTGATAACGGCGCTTACGGTGTGCATTTGGGCCAGGAAGATTTGCATGATGCTGATTTACTGGAAATCGAGCAGGCCGGATTGCGATTAGGGATTTCGACCCATTCATATTGGGAACTGGCCAGAGCCTTAGCGGTTAACCCCAGTTATATTGCCTTGGGACCGATATTTGAAACTGACAGCAAACAAATGCCGTGGCAACCCCAAGGATTTGATCGGTTAGCAGAATGGATACGCTTATTAGATGGGTATACGCCACTGGTTGCCATTGGCGGGATTGATCTGCCGCGTGCAACAGCGTTACATAAAACCGGGGTGGGGTCAGTGGCAATGATTTCGGCGATTACCAAAGCAACTGATTATCAAAAAGTCACCCATGATTTACTGACGTTATGGCGTCATTCAGCGAATTAAACGTAATTCCGTGCGGCGGTTTTGAGCGCGACCCTCAGGTGTTTTATTACTCGCTACAGGCTTGTTATCACGATAGGAATGCGTTTCGATAATGCCTTCGTCGATTTCAGCCTGTTCAATCAGAAAGGTTTTCACCACTTGCGCGCGTTTATCTGACAGCTCGGTATTCAATTCTCGGCGGCCAAAACTGTCAGTGTGAGATTCAATAATGATTCTTGAGATACTGTCGTCCACTTTCAGATACTCCGCCAATCGTTTCATCCGTTGAGATGCACTGTTGTCGAGAATGGCTTTCTCCGATTCAAAATACACACTGAATTGCTTTAAATCGTTAAAACTATCCGGGTGCATTTTGTCTGAACATTCCTGAAACTCGCGCATGGCGGGCAGAAATTGCACATTGGATAAAATCACGCTGACCGGTTGAATGCTGGTTTGCGAGGCATATTGCAGTTGAACGAATTGACCTTGTTGCAAAGCTGCCAGCGCTTTTTGCGCCGCATTACCTTCCACCCTGAATTCACGCTGTCCATAGGTGATGGGCAGAGTCACTAACTTTTGTCTGACCTGATCGAACTGCCAGGGCGTGTTGATGATCATCAGTTCAGCAGTGTTTTGCGAAGCGGGATGATCTGCCGTGGAAATAGTAAGCTGCAGCGGCTCACCATTTTCGCGATGAAAAAGGATATCCCCAAAATCCGTAACGTCATGGCTTAAGCTGCAGGAAAGCGGTGATTCTTCAGTCTGCCATTTTGCTTCGTGCACAGCTGATTGATAAACCGTGTCAGCAAAAACGGGAGAGGTAAATAATAAAAATAGTAAAAACTTCATTAGTATTGGATTACGCTGTGTACGTTAACGTCAGTTAGTAAGGAACGGCCATTCAGCCCGGTGATTTCCATCAGGAATGCACAGCCAACCACATTACCACCCAATAACCGGATTAATTCGCAACTGGCCTTGGCGGTGCCACCAGTGGCGAGCACATCATCAACGATTAAAATATTGTCATTTTCTGCCAAGGCATCGGCATGAATTTCCAGGCTGGTTTCACCATATTCCAATTGGTATTCGACCTTATGGGTAGTGTGAGGAAGTTTGCCGGGTTTGCGCAGTGGAATGAATCCGACCTCTAGCATTGAGGCGGCGAGTGAACCAAAAATAAAGCCCCGGGCTTCCATACCAGCGACGGCAGTTATATTAGATTTTCGATAGGGTGCAATCAGCAATTCAACGGCCTGACGCAGTAAGACAGGGGATTGCATTAACGGGGTGATGTCTTTGAATAAAATGCCGGGTTCGGGAAAATCTGCGATATCGCGGATCTTGGTTTTTATCTCGTCCATCTGACGCCTAAATTATTTGAGAAGGAATGGTCACCACCAGTATTATAACGACACTAATTACAACAACTGTAATGCAATTTCCCAGAAATCTTTAGGAGTACAACATTTCGTGATTCACAGATGGCAGAGAGTGCTGGTTTTCGTTCTGTTCAGTTTATTGACCGGTTGTTTTGGCTTTGGTGGTGGAGATAAAGAAGCTGACGATATGCAACCGCGTTTTTATATTGTCGATGTTGATCGAGGTAATGTTGCTGCGGAGTTTGCCCAGAACCGGGTTTTACGCATTAAACCTGTTCGTATAGCACCCCATTATCGCACCGAGAATATTGTGTTTCGTATTGGCGACAATGAATATCAACCGCAGGCAGGACATGTATTGCTTACTGATCCGCAGGTGATGTTTACCTCACAATTACAACGCTGGTTGTCTAAAAGTGGTTTATTCAGTGCTGTCATTACCGATGATTCTCAACCAGCAGATTTAGTGTTGGAAGCGGCAGTCACCAAACTTTATGGTGAAGAGCGCGCCGAGTATCCGCCGCAGGCTGTTTTAGAAATGCAGTTTTTTATGAGTCCGGGCGATGCTGATCGTAGCAAGATGCTGTTTCAAACCGGTTTTCGTGTTGATGCATCGATTGATGAAACAAACCCGCAAACCGTTGTAACTGGCTGGCAAAATGCGCTGGAAGAAATTCTCGCGACGTTGGAGCAGGATTTGAGCGATTATTTTGATAAAGCTGGTACACCCTAGCAGTATCTTATAAACGTGCAGGAAATCGCTCAGAGTGGTAGGATTACTCCTTTGTTATGGTTAGCATCTGTTCGGGTTTTGGCAGCAGAAATTTTTGTCTGAAACTTCAACAAGCTAGGCTTGCTTTTGTTCATTTTGGAAGAATATTAAATGTCTGAGATTGCTCTGGAACTGGACTCGATCAGTATCGAAGATGAAATGAAACAGTCCTACCTCGATTACGCAATGAGCGTTATCGTAGGACGCGCCTTACCGGATGTCCGGGACGGTCTGAAACCTGTTCACCGTCGTGTTTTATATGCAATGCGTGAATTAGGAAACAGTTGGAACAGCCCATACAAAAAATCTGCACGTATTGTCGGTGACGTTATCGGTAAATATCACCCACACGGTGATACTGCTGTTTACGACACAATGGTGCGTATGGCCCAGCCGTTCTCGATGCGCTACATGCTGGTTGATGGTCAGGGTAACTTTGGTTCAGTCGATGGTGATCCACCTGCCGCGATGCGTTATACCGAAGTGCGTATGGCGAAAATCGCCCACGAAATGCTGGCCGATCTGGACAAGGAAACTGTTGATTTCATCCCTAACTATGATGAATCCGAATCTGAGCCAGCTGTTTTACCCACTAAATTTCCAGCGTTATTGGTCAATGGTTCCTCCGGTATTGCCGTGGGCATGGCGACCAATATTCCGCCACATAACCTGACTGAAATTCTTAATGCCTGTATTGCGATTATTGATGATCCGAGTGTTACTACTCGTGATTTGATGGAATTCGTTCCCGGCCCGGACTTTCCAACTGCCGGTATTATCAATGGTGCCAACGGTATTGCTGAAGCCTATGAAACCGGCCGTGGTCGTGTTTACATGCGTGCTCGCGCCGAAATTGAAACCAATGAAGCCACTGGTCAGCAAAGTATCATCGTCCACGAGCTGCCTTATCAGGTTAACAAAGCACGTTTGCTGGAAAAAATCGCCGAGCTGGTCAAAGAGAAAAAAATCGAAGGTATTTCTGCCCTGCGTGATGAATCTGACAAAGATGGCATGCGGATGGTGGTGGTCATTAAACGTGGTGATGTGCCGGAAGTTATTCTGAACAATCTTTATCAGCAAACACAGTTACAAACGGTGTTTGGTATCAATATGGTGGCCATCGTTGATGGTCAGCCACGCACATTGGGTCTGAAACCGATCCTTGAAGCCTTTATTCGTCATCGCCGTGAAGTGGTTACCCGTCGTTCGATTTATGAACTGCGGAAAGCCCGTGATCGTGCCCATATTTTGGAAGGTCTGGCCACTGCATTGGCCAATATCGACGAAGTTATTGAGCTGATTAAAGCGTCACCTAGCCCGTCTGAAGCCAGAGAAGCCTTGTTATCTCAAGGCTGGCGCAGCGAAATGATTCTTGAAATGCTTGGCGCTGCTGGTGCACAGGCTTCACGTCCAGAAGATTTGGCCGCTGAATTTGGTCTGGTGGAAGGTCAATATTATTTATCGCCGGTTCAGGCCCAGGCTATCCTGGATATGCGTCTGCATAGACTGACCGGTCTGGAACAAGACAAAATCCTGCAGGAATACCGTGAAGTTCTCGATCAAATTCGTGACTTGCTGGCTATCTTGAGTGACCCAGACAATCTGATGGCTGTTATCCGTCAGGAATTAGTAGCAATTAATGATGAGTATGGTGATAACCGCCGTACCGAAATTCTGGATACTCATCTGGATCTGACATTGGAAGATCTGATCACTGAAGAAGAGATGGTGGTCACTTTATCGCATGCTGGTTATGCCAAAACACAGCAGTTGGATACCTATCAGGCGCAACGCCGTGGCGGTAAAGGTAAAGCAGCCACTTCAATGAAAGATGAAGATTTCATTGAACATCTGTTTATTGCCAATACGCATGACACTTTATTGTGTTTCTCCAGTACCGGTAAGGTTTACTGGAAGAAAGTTTATGAATTACCACAAGGTGGCCGTACGGCCCGTGGTAAACCGATTGTGAACTTGCTGCCTCTGGAAGAAAACGAACGCATCAATGCGGTATTGCCTATTCGTGAGTTTGAAGCCGATAAATTTATCTTTATGGCGACTGCCAGCGGTACGGTCAAGAAAACGCCATTAGTCGATTATTCCCGTCCACGCGCCAACGGTATTATTGCGGTCGATCTGAAAGACGATGACAAACTGGTTGGGGTGGCATTAACGGATGGTGAGTCCGATGTCATGCTGTTTAGCAGCAACGGCAAAGTTATCCGTTTCCCTGAAACCGATGTTCGCTCAATGGGCCGTGTATCCCGTGGTGTTCGTGGTATGCGTCTGGCCGATGGTGAACAGATCATTTCGTTGATTATTGCGCAGCAGGAAGGTGCCATTCTGACAGCAACCGAGTTCGGTTACGGTAAACGCACCAACCTGGAAGAATATCGTGTCCAGGGTCGTGGTGGTCAGGGCATTATTTCAATCCAGACTTCTGCACGTAACGGTCAGGTCGTCGGTGCAGTACAAGTCTGTGACGAAGATCAGATCATGTTGATTACCAATGGCGGTACGCTGGTTCGTACACCTGTTAAACATGTTTCTCTGGTAGGACGTAATACTCAGGGTGTACGTCTGATTAATCTCAGTAATGAAGAAAAACTGGTGGGTCTGGAACGCGTTATTGAAGATGAAGATCAAGATATCGACGATCTGCCACACACTGATGATTTAACGGAAGAATAAGCACTTTGAGAGCCTATAACTTTAGTGCCGGCCCAGCGATGTTGCCGGACGATGTAATGCTGACTGCTCAGCAGGAAATGCTGGACTGGCATGGTACCGGTATGTCGGTGATGGAAATGAGTCACCGAGGCCCTGAATACACTTCGATCGCTGAACAGGCTGAAGCCGACTTACGTGAATTGATGGGGATTTCGGATGACTATGCCGTGCTGTTTTTACAGGGCGGTGCTTCAAGCCAGTTTTCGATGATCCCGATGAACCTGCTGAACGGCAAAACGCATGCGGATTACTTTAATACCGGCGCCTGGTCGGAAAAAGCCATTACCGAAGCCGGTCGTTACACTAAAGTAAATGTGGTTGCTGATGCCAAACCATCGCATTACCGGACCATACCCGATAAGTCTGAATGGCAGTTATCGGATAATGCGGCTTATGTGCATTACACGCCAAATGAAACGATTCATGGAATCGAGTTTGCAGATATTCCTGAAGTAGGGGATACCCCATTAATTGCGGATATGTCGTCAACCATTCTGTCGCGTCCGGTTGATGTGAATCGTTTTGGGCTGATTTACGCTGGTGCTCAAAAAAATATTGGTCCTGCAGGACTGTGTATTGTTATTGTGCGTAAAGATTTGATTGGTAAAACCTTGCCGGGAACACCTGTGATGTTTGACTACAAAGTTCATGCGGACAATGGCTCAATGTATAACACACCGGCAACTTACAGCTGGTACCTTGCTGGTTTAGTTTTTCAGTGGCTGAAAAAGAAGGGTGGTTTAGAGGGCATGGCTGAAATCAATCAGCGAAAAGCCACTAAACTCTATGCCGCGATTGATGGCAGTGATTTTTATGCCAATCCGGTTGATATTCGCTATCGCTCATGGATGAATATTCCGTTTACATTGGCAAACAGCGATCTGGATAAACAGTTTCTGGCGGATGCAGCCAAAGAAGGCTTGCTCACACTTAAGGGGCATCGTGATTTGGGCGGAATGCGTGCCAGCATCTATAACGCTATGCCTGAAGCCGGGGTTGATAAACTGATATGGTTTATGTCTGAATTTGAGCGCAGGTTTGGTTAAACATGTCCGAGAAAAAAGCTCTTCAAGCCGTTCGTGAGCAGATTGATAAAGTCGATAAGCAACTTCAGGACTTATTAAACGAACGCACGGCACTAGCGCATCAGGTTGCAGAAATAAAACAGCAATCCGGCGAACAAGCAGATTTTTATCGTCCAGAACGTGAAGCGATGATTTTACGTCAGGTAATGGAACGTAATGTAGGCCCGCTATCTGATAAAGAGATGGCCAGATTATTCCGCGAAATCATGTCAGCTTGTCTGGCCGCAGAAAAACCATTACGTATTGCCTATCTTGGACCGGAAGGCTCGTTTACTCAGGCCGCTGCTTTAAAACATTTTGGCGGATCTGCAGAACTTCATCCGGTGAGTACGATTGCCAACGTTTTCAGTGCTGTTGAAACAGAATATGCCTGTTACGGAGTGGTGCCAGTTGAAAATTCTACTGAAGGTATGGTCAATCATACTTTGGACAGATTTGTCAGTTCACCCTTAAAAATCAATGGTGAAGTGACACTTCCGATACATCACTATCTGTTGAGTAATGCTGTACAGCTTGCTGATATTAAAAAGGTTTATGCCCACCCACAGGCGCTGGCTCAATGTCGTCAGTGGTTAGGTGATCAATTGGCCCAGGCTGAACTGATTCCTCTGGACAGCAACTCCGAAGCAGCAAAACGTGTTGCTGAAATGAATCATGATAGTGCAGCAATTGCGGCCAGCACAGCAGCCGAAATTTATGGATTAAAAGTCCTGGCCAGCAATATTGAAGATGAAGCGGGCAACACAACGCGGTTTCTGGTCATTGGTCGTCAGCATGTGGGACCGTCAGGTGTGGATAAAACCGCATTGTTGGTCTCCACTAAAAATAAACCGGGTGCATTACAAAACTTACTGAAACCTTTAGCTGACAAAGGCATTAGTATGAGTCGAATTGAATCCCGACCTTCACGTAAGGGCATCTGGGAATACGTCTTTTTTATTGATATTGACGGTCATTGTGAGGATCCGACGGTTGCCAGTGCATTACAGGAACTGGAGTCGGAATCTTCTGTTTTCCGCGTTTTAGGTTCTTATCCAAAGGCAGTGTTATAAATGACCAAACTGGTATTAGCCAATCCACGAGGTTTCTGTGCCGGAGTCGATCGGGCCATTGAAATTGTAGAGCGTGCTCTGGAGTTGTTCGGAGCACCGATCTATGTTCGCCATGAAGTTGTGCATAATCGTACCGTGGTGGAAGACTTACGCAACAAAGGTGCAATTTTCATTGAAGAATTAGCCGATGTACCAGATAACAGTACATTGATTTTCAGTGCACATGGTGTTTCCAAAGCCGTGCAGGAAGAGGGCAAACAACGTGGGCTGAAAGTGTTTGATGCAACTTGTCCGTTAGTCACCAAAGTACACCTTGAAGTCGCCAAACATGAAAAAGTTGCCCGTGAATGTATTCTGATTGGGCATGCCGGTCATCCCGAAGTCGAAGGTACAATGGGTCAATATACTGCTGATCCAACAGCGATGTATCTGGTTGAATCACCAGAAGATGTCGCTAAATTAACAGTCAAAGATCCCAATAACCTTTCGTTTGTCACTCAAACCACTTTATCGGTTGATGATACCAGGCTGGTGATTGATGCTTTGCGTGAACGCTTTCCAAACATCACTGGTCCCGGTAAAGATGATATTTGCTATGCGACACAGAATCGTCAGGATGCAGTAAAACGTCTGGCCGAAAATTGCGATCTGGTGCTGGTAGTAGGGTCCATAAATAGTTCAAACTCTAACAGACTCAAAGAGTTGGCGACGAAACTTGGCACAGAATCTTATCTGATTGATGATGCCAATGAAATTGATGAAAACTGGTTAAAAGATAAAAAACAAATCGGTTTAACTGCTGGAGCTTCAGCCCCGGAATCGTTGGTTCAGGCTGTGGTGGATAAGCTGAAAATGTTGGGTGTTGACGCGATTATTGAAGATAAAGGTCAAATCGAAAATATTGCTTTTTCTTTACCGAAAGCACTTAAAGTAGATATTTCCAGCCTCAGAAAATCAACTTAAGGACAGCCATGCCCTTTCTGCCGGTATTCCTGTGGACCGACATTCTGATTTTTCTTCTGCTCGCTGTTATTACTGCCGGCATATTCTATCTTCGTAGCAAACCACATTTACGTTCCCCCTGGGTAACGGTAATGCAACGTAAGCGTGGTGTTATCTCGATAATTATCCTGCTCAGTTACGTCACCATTGGCTTTCTGGACTCATTACATTTTCGAGTCGCACTGGATTCGGAAACAACCGAACAGCAACATTATTCAACTGAAGTGCTCAGTGTGCTTGACTGGATGGTTACGCCGATTCGCACCCAGGTTGAAAAAACCTATTCTGCCCCGTTTGCTACGCATTTATTTGTCAAAGAAATGCAGATTATTCAGGGAGGGCAGCTGGAATACAGCTATCCAGAACTGAAATACTCCGCAAAGCATCTGCAATCTGAATCTGAAAAGTGGACAGATATCGCTTCAAGCGTAGCCAAGAGTACAGCCGCAGCGATTTTGTTAATGCTGCTGATCATGGCTATTTACATTTTCTATCGGAAAACACGTTACCAACAAAATCTATTTGCCGAGCTGAAGCGAGTAATACGCGGCGATTCGGATTATCCGATACGTACCTTTTATCTGATGCTTTTTATGCTTATCTGGCTGAGTATCACCTTAATTGTTTTAAGCCAGAATTATCATGTATTTGGAACAGATAAAGTTGGTCAGAGTGTGCTTTATCAGGCTTTGAAAAGTATCCGAACGGGGCTGGCAATTGGCACTTTGACCACCTTGATAATGTTGCCGCTGGCGATTTTTTTAGGCATCAGTGCCGGCTATTTCAAAGGCTGGATTGATGATCTCATCCAGTACATTTACACCACATTGAATTCCATACCGGGAGTATTATTGATTGCTGCAGCCGTTTTGATGTTACAGGTTTATATCAATAACCATCCTGACAGTTTTGCCACCGTGGCCGAGCGGGCCGATCTGCGGTTACTGTTTCTCTGTCTGATTCTTGGCGTCACCAGCTGGACAGGTTTATGTAGAATTCTGCGTGGTGAAACATTAAAACTGCGTGAAGCAGAATATGTACTGGCAGCCAGATCATTGGGTGTAAGTGGTTTCAATATCCTGCATCGACATATTCTGCCCAATCTTATGCATATTGTGCTGATTACTGTGGTACTGGATTTCAGTGGTCTGGTACTGGCTGAAGCGGTGTTGTCATATGTTGGTGTAGGTGTTGATCCTTCCATGATTAGCTGGGGTAATATGATTAACAGTGCCCGACTGGAAATGGCAAGAGAACCAGTGGTCTGGTGGTCGTTAACTGCCGCCTTTATCTCGATGTTTATACTGGTGCTGGCAGCTAATCTATTTGCTGATGTGGTACGCGATGCCTTTGACCCACGAATGCAGAAAGCACGATGACCTCGCCAGTCTTATTAGAAGTTACTGGCCTTAGAACCTGGTTTGATAGCAAAGATCAGCCTTATAAAGCCGTTGATGGTATTGATTTTCGTATTCATCAGGGTGAAACCTTCGCCTTATTAGGTGAGTCAGGCTGTGGCAAATCCATCAGTGCATTATCTTTAATGCGGTTAAATCCCTACCCGGCCAGCCGAATTGTGGCCGGTGAAGTCAAGTTAGATGGAGAGGATCTGCTTAAACTTTCTGAAGCGAACATGGAATCCATTCGCGGCAGACGTGTTGCGATGATTTTTCAGGAGCCGCAAAGCTCGTTGAATCCGGTATTAACAATTGGTCAACAAATCGGTGAAACGCTGCGTTGGCATTTCAAACTCTCTTCACAAGAAGTACAGCAGAGAAGCCTTAAATTACTGGATTCGGTAGGAATTCCAGATCCATTACGCCGTTTGAAAGATTATCCGCATCAATTATCCGGTGGGATGAAACAACGGGTGATGATTGCGATGGCGCTGGCTGGCGAACCCGAATTACTGATTGCTGACGAGCCAACAACGGCATTGGATGTGACAATTCAGGCGCAGATCCTGGATTTACTCAAACAAATTCAGCGTGATAGGGGTATGGCGATTTTGCTCATCACTCATGATCTTGGTGTGGCTGCCCAAATGGCCGATCAGATTGCTGTTATGTATGCCGGACAAATCGTTGAACAGGCTGACAGGCAGACGTTTTTTGACAGTCCTCAGCATCCTTATTCACAGAAATTATTTGAAGCATTACCCAGCGAACAGAAACGTGAACAGCGCCTGACGGTGATTAAAGGCAATGTTCCGCCGTTGAATCAGCATTTTGTCGGCTGTCGTTTTGCTGAGCGATGTGATCATGCCTGGGATCATTGTCAGCAACATGAACCACGGTGGATTGAGAGCAATCAAGCCGGGGTTCGATGTCACTTATACGATTCTGCTGTAGTGTCATCGAAAGTGGAGACTAAAAAACCATTACATGCATCCCATCTGTCGGATGTGGTTCCTTCACAGGTACATGCACTTGATGTCAGAGGATTGAAAGTTCATTTCCCCATTCGCAAAGGCATCCTGCAACGTCAGGTAGGCCAGATTAAAGCAGTGGATGGGGTTAATCTCAGCATACATAACGCTGAGACACTGGCGTTAGTCGGAGAGTCTGGTTGTGGCAAAACTACGGTAGGAAAGGGCATTCTGCAATTGGTCAGGGTGACCGCGGGTGAAGTACGTTTTCAGGGAAAAGTCTTAAACAGACTCTCGCAACGTGAATTAAAACCTTATCGTGGTGAACTGCAGATCATTTTTCAGGATCCATTTTCCTCAATGAATCCACGGATGACCGTTGAGCAGATTATTGAAGAGGCGATCAGTGCTACTGAGATTCGAAAAGATCCGAAAGCAAAGTCCAGTCACATTGATTCCTTGCTGGAACGTGTTGGTTTAAGGCCTGATATTCGCCATCGTTATCCACATGAATTTTCTGGTGGACAACGCCAAAGAATATGTATTGCCCGGGCTTTGGCGACAGAGCCTGAACTGATTATCTGTGATGAACCTACCAGCGCACTGGATGTATCTGTTCAGGCACAGATCCTGAATTTACTACGCGATATTCAGCATGAATTTGGCCTGTCATTTCTGTTTATTACCCATAATATCGGTGTAGTCGATTATCTCGCCCATCGCGTTGCCGTAATGTATCTGGGTAGAATAGTGGAGCAGGGCAGTCGTCAGCAAGTATTGGATTCGCCGAAACATCCTTATACCCAGGCTTTATTGGCAGCAGTTCCGGACATTGGCAAGCAGGCCATACAGGTTGCGGTAAAAGGTGAATTGCCTTCACCTGCCAACCCTCCTGCAGGATGTCACTTTCATCAGCGCTGCCCACATGTAATGCCCATTTGCCATGAGCAATATCCCCCAACTACCGTGCTGGAAAATGGGCATCAGGTGAATTGTTTTTTATATGAAGAGAATGAAGATGGACAAACAGACCCAAACTGAACTTGAAGCTGCCGCTTTTCGCAGATTAGTTGCGCACTTACAGGAACGAAAAGATGTGCAGAATATTGATTTAATGAATCTGGCCGGGTTTTGCCGTAATTGCCTTTCAAAATGGTATCTGGCAGCGGCAGAAGAGCAGGGCGTGGCCATGGACTATGATGCAGCCCGTGAGCATGTTTATGGCATGTCTTATGAAGAATGGAAACAGAAATATCAGAAATAAAGTTTAGAACAAGGCAAGTTGCCAGCCAACATATTACTGTTTGCTGGCATTTTCTCTAAGCACTTTCGCCAGTGCTTTGGTTTTGTCATCCACAATGATTTGGTTTGCTGGCATCAATTTGATGCTGGTGATAGTTATCTTGAGCTGGCGCACGTAATTACGGCAGTTATGACAAATAAATAAATGCAGCTTGAATGCCATACGTTGCCGAAATGACAGATCTTTATCCAGATAGTCACTGGCAAGTTGTTCAATTTGGCGGCATTTAAGCATGTTAATCATTATCCTGATACTGAGCGATTTTCTGTTGAATTGCAGAGCGTGCACGATGCAGCAACACTCTTGCATTAGACGCAGAGAGGTCGAGAATATTACAAATTTCCGACATTGATTCGCCTTCCAGATCATACAAGCTCAATACTGCTTGCTGTTGTGGTGGCAGTTGATCAAAAGTCTTGCTGATGATATCGCTGAGTTGGTCGTTGGCCAGAATGGCTTCAGGTGTTTCAAGTTCCCACTGCGAAACCGGTTCTTGCCAATGACCAGTATGATCAAAACGATCTGCGGTTTCTTTTTCCTGCCAGTTTTCATCCAGCGAAACCCGACGATTTTCTCTGCGAAGTCTGGTTTTGGCGGCATTGGCTGTGATTTGAATCAGCCAGGTATTCAGGCTGCTGCGACCGGCAAATTCACTCAATGAGCGAATAGCTGACATCCAGGCATCCTGAGCAATCTCTTCTGCGAAGGCTTCTCCGATAATAGCTTTGGCAATGGTTACCATTTTTGGATGATAGAGTGCTACAGCTGTTTCAAAAGCGGTTGAGTCACCTTCAAGCATGGCATCAATTAATGCGGCATCATTTTCGTAGAAGTGCGAATCACGCTTGTCTGTCATGTTTGTTAATGAATCCTGACGCCAGCAGCCTAGTCTAATGCCTCAAATGTATAGGCCTTACGAAACAGCTGATATTAATAACGGATGCATCTTGTGCCTGCAAGTAAAAAAGTTTGTGGTCGATCATTCGAAGTGCATTTTATGTATGGTGATCGACTTAGTGAATTCGATAACGAAAGGCAGCAATCAAAAAATGTTTTTTGGCTAAAACGACAGGTGTTTTTCAGAAAATCGCATAAAAGTTTGTAACAAATGATTTGCTGGTCAGTCTATGTCAACAAGCCCGGTTATGAAAGTCGGGTTAATCATGTGACTCAATACATAAGGAATTTAAACATGGCTATGAACAAAAAAACTTCTATCGCATTGGCTGCCAGTGCAGCGATGACTGCAGGTCTGGCTTTTTCACCAATTGCTGCTGCAGATAGCAATCCATTCCAATCAACCGAATTAAGTCATGGATACATGCAATTGGCTAAACATCACGAAGAAGGGAAATGTGGCGAAGCCAAGTGTGGTGAAGACAGTAAAAAAGATGCTGAAGGCAAATGCGGTGAAGCCAAATGTGGCGAAGACAGCAAAAAAGATGCTGAAGGCAAATGTGGTGAAGCAAAATGCGGTAATAAATAATCCGGTATTTGTGATTCAAATTAAAAACAGGGGCTGCAAGCCCCTGTTTTTCTTCTAGGGACAACCACTATGATCCAGTTATTAAAAAACTTACAGTGGTCATTGAATACCACGCGTAAAGTGGACTTTTTGGCGCCTTTATTATTGAGAGCTTACCTGATACCGGTTTTCTGGGTAGCTGCCAATAACAAATGGAATCCATTCAATCCCGAGAGTTCATTACAAAGCACCATAGACTGGTTTGCTAATCCGGACTGGGGATTGGGGTTACCGTTTCCTGAGCTGATGGCTTATATGGCCTGGGGAGCAGAGTATTTTGGCGCTATTTTATTATTGTTGGGACTTGCCGTGCGCTGGGTCAGCATTCCATTGATGATTACCATGCTGGTTGCTGCGTTCAGTGTGCACTGGAAAAACGGCTGGCAAGCAATTCATGATCCGATGAGTGCATTTGCTGCTGAAAACGCGGCGGAAGCAATAGATCGTTTGGACCGGGCCAAATCAATCCTTCAGGAATATGGAAATTATAGCTGGCTGACGGAACATGGCAGCTTTGTTGTACTCAATAATGGTATAGAGTTTGCCGCAACCTATTTTGTGATGTTGCTGGCATTGTTCTTTATCGGGGCTGGTCGATATATCAGTATTGATTACTGGTTAGCCAAACGTTATATGGCAAATGAGGTGCATCATGTGGATTCGTAAAAAACATTCGTGGGATATTCCTGAGTCAGAAGTCACGGACTATCAGGTCTATTTGAACCGTCGACAATTTATTAATGGTGCAGCGGGATTGGCTGTAGCAAGTGCAATGCCACTGAGTTTCGCTGCTAAAGCACCAAACGGAGAAGCTTTTACTGATTTGCAGCAAAGCGATTTTTCCACTGAGGAAAAAACAACGACATATGAATCTATTACCACCTATAACAATTTCTATGAATTTGGCACTGACAAGGAATCTCCCTCGGCATTAGCCGCCGATTTTCCTGATCGCAGCGAGCCATGGATGATTACTGTGGATGGTGAGTGCGATAAACCAGGTAAATATGATTACAGTGAGCTAATCAAAACCCAGACATTGGAAGAGCGTATTTATCGTCTGCGTTGTGTCGAAGGCTGGTCAATGGTGATTCCCTGGGTAGGTTTTCCTTTAGCCGAAATCCTTAAACAGGCTCAACCCAACTCCAAAGCCAAATTTGTTGAATTTACCACGTTGTATGATCCTGAGCAGATGCCGGGACAACGTCGTCGCGTGCTAAATTGGCCTTATCGTGAAGGATTGCGCATGGATGAAGCCATGCATCCTCTAACGTTGCTGGCTGTTGGTCTGTATGGCCGTGAAATGCCGGGGCAAAACGGGGCGCCGATCCGTCTGGTGGTACCGTGGAAATATGGTTTTAAAAGCATCAAATCCATCGTGCGGATCCGTTTTGTTGAAGAAATGCCATTAACCGCCTGGGTTCAGGCCAATGCCGGTGAGTATGGTTTTTATTCAAATGTAAACCCGGATGTGAACCATCCACGCTGGAGCCAGCGACGGGAAAGACGCATTGGTGAGTTTCTTAAACGCGAAACGCTGATGTTCAATGGCTATGGAGACGAAGTCGCAGAGCTGTATAGCGGCATGGATCTTAAACGATATTTCTGATGCAAAAACATATCACCAGTCTGAAACGGCTGGTTTTTATCATTTCGTTATTACCACTTAGCTGGCTGATCTATGCATTGCTGACCGATAAGCTGGGTGCTAATCCTATAGAAGCGGTAACTCGGGACACCGGCGTATGGGCATTGCGCTTTATTATGGTGACTTTGTTGATATCACCACTACGTAAACTGACGGGTATCAATCACTTTATCCGCTTTCGCCGAATGCTGGGACTTTTTGCTTTCTTTTATGCCAGCATGCATATGCTGCTGTATCTCGGACTGGACCAGTTTTTTGATGTACAGGAGATATGGCTGGATATTGTTAAACGTCCTTTTATAACCATTGGTTTTATCAGCTTTGTCTTGCTGATTCCATTAACGGTTACCTCTACCGACAAGATGATGAAACGCCTTGGTGGTCGTCGCTGGAAAAAATTACATTATTTAATTTATCTTATTGTCGTGCTTTCTTGTGTGCATTTTTATATGCTGGTCAAGCAAGATAAAACTGAACCATTAATTTATTTTTTCATTGCTATCCTGTTGCTTGGCTTCAGGGTATTCAGCCAGCGCAGGCGTAGTCAATCAGCCGCTTCATAAAGCTTATTTAACCGGCTTTTACAGCAGTTTTTTGTTATAAATTTTTTCCACAAGGTTTTGATTTTCTTGTCAGAATGGCGCTGTAGCACGCTTTTGTCGGCGTGCTGCAGTGTGAATTAAACAAAAACTGTTACAATGTGCGGCTGTAATTTATCGCGTTGAGATTTAAGAAGGTATATATGACTGATTTTGTCGATCACGATCCACAAGAAACGCAAGAATGGTTGGACGCTCTGGAATCTGTGCTGGAAGCGGCCGGTGACGAAAAAGCCCATTTCATTATTGAAAAACTTATTGATAAGGCCCGCCGTAGTGGGGTAAACCTGCCATACAGTGCCAATACTGCATACGTTAATACCATTCCGGTGGACCAGCAGGAACGTATCCCCGGTGACCAGGCAATGGAGCATAAACTACGCTCTTATATCCGTTGGAACGCGATGGCGATGGTGGTTAAAGCCAATATGAAACCTGGCGCAGTCGGTGGACATATTGCGAGCTTCTCATCAGCCGCAACACTTTATGATGTCGGTTTTAATCACTTCTACAGAGGTAATGATCATGAAGACGGCGCCGATATGGTGTTTGTTCAAGGTCACTCTGCACCGGGTATTTACGCCCGTTCTTTCCTTGAAGGTCGTCTGACCGAAGAACAACTGGATAATTTCCGTTTTGAAGTCGATGGCAAAGGCCTGTCTTCCTATCCACATCCATGGCTAATGCCTGATTATTGGCAATTCCCAACAGTATCAATGGGGCTCGGACCGATTCTGTCGATCTACCAGGCACGATTCATGAAGTACATGCATCATCGTGAAATTGCCAAAACAGCGGGCCGCCATGTGTGGGCTTACTTAGGCGATGGCGAGATGGATGAGCCGGAATCTTTGGGTGCAATCACCCTGGCCGGTCGTGAAAAACTCGACAACCTTATCTTTGTAGTGAACTGTAACCTGCAACGTCTTGATGGTCCGGTTCGTGGTAACGGCAAGATTATTCAGGAACTGGAAGCCTTATTCCGTGGCGCTGGCTGGAATGTATTAAAAGTCATCTGGGGCAGCGGCTGGGATCAATTGCTGGCTCGTGATACCGATGGCTGGTTGCTGAAACGCATGGAAGAAGTGGTTGACGGCGAATATCAGAATTACAAAGCCAAAGACGGCGCCTATGTGCGCAAGCACTTCTTTGGTAAATATCCGGAATTGCTCGATATGGTCTCAGACATGACTGACGAGGATATCTGGCATTTGAGTCGTGGTGGTCACGATCCACGCAAGATTTACGCAGCTTATAAACAAGCAGTAGATCATGTCGGCCAACCAACTGTTATCCTGGCTAAAACCGTTAAAGGTTATGGTCTGGGGCAGGCGGGTGAAGGTCAGAACACAACGCATCAGCAGAAAAAAATGGAACTGGAGCACATGAAACGCTTCCGTGATCGTTTCAATATTCCTATTCCTGATGATGAAATTGAAGAAATTCCATATATCAAACTGGATGATGACAGCGCGGAGAAAAAGTACCTGCTGGAACGTCGTAAAGAATTAGGTGGATTTATCCCTAAACGGAATCACAGTGCCCCTGCATTGGAAATTCCGCCATTAAGCATTTTTGATGCAGTACTGAAAGACAGTGGTGATCGTGAGTTATCTACCACCATGGCCTTTGTCCGGATATTAACCGCATTAATTCGTGATAAGAAAATCGGTAAAAACATCGTTCCAATCGTGCCCGATGAAGCACGTACCTTTGGTATGGAAGGCTTGTTCCGTTCGATTGGTATCTATTCATCTTCCGGCCAGATGTATGAACCAGAAGACTCAGGCAAGGTCATGTGGTATCGCGAAGACACCAAAGGCCAGATCCTGGAAGAAGGTATTAACGAAGCCGGTTCGATGTCTGAGTGGGTTTCTGCAGCAACGGCTTATTCCAACTACAACGTGAATATGGTGCCGTTTTATATTTACTACTCAATGTTTGGTTTCCAACGGGTAGGTGATTTGTGCTGGTTGGCTGGTGATATTCAGGCCAAAGGCTTCCTCATCGGTGGTACAGCAGGTCGCACGACATTAAATGGTGAAGGCTTGCAGCATCAGGATGGTCACAGTCTGATTCTAGCTAATACCATTCCTAACTGCCTGAGCTACGATCCGACTTATGCCTATGAAATGGCTGTTATCGTTCATGAAGGTATGCGCCGGATGTACGAAAATCAGGAAGGTGTGTTCTATTACATTACTGCGATGAACGAAAACTATACTCATCCGGCAATGCCTGAAGGTTCGGAAGAGGGCATCATAAAAGGTCTGTATAAGCTTAAATCTGGCGGAAAACACAAAGTTAAAGCGCAATTGATTGGTAGCGGTACCATTTTGCGTGAAGTTGAAGTCGCGGCTGAAATGCTTGAGAAAGACTGGAATGTCTCTGCCAATGTATGGAGTGCGACCAGTGTGAACGAACTGGTTCGTGAAGGCATGGATGTTGATCGTTATAACCGTCTGCACCCAACTGCTGAGAAAAAACGCAGCTACATTTCACAATGCATGGATGAGCAGGATGGGGTTGTGGTGGCTTCCACAGATTATATGCGTCTGTATGCTGAGCAATTACGTCCCTGGATCAAACAACGTTATGTTGTTTTGGGTACTGATGGTTTTGGCCGCAGTGATACTCGTGAAAGATTACGTAGCTTCTTTGAAGTGGATCGTTATCATGTGGTTGTTGCCACGCTCAGCGCGCTGGCTGATGAAGGCACTATTAAATATGATGTGGTTGCCAAAGCCATCAAACAGTACAAGATTGATGCTGACGCAACGAATCCAGTGAAGGTTTAAAACATGGCAGATTTAATCGAATTAAAAGTCCCGGACATTGGTGATTTTGACAGTGTCGAAATTATCGAAGTGTTAGTTGCTGAAGGTGATTCAATCAATGCTGATCAGGAAGTGATCACCATTGAATCCGATAAAGCGATGATGGAAATTCCATCATCGTTAAGCGGCACCATTAAGGAAATGAAAGTCAAAGTGGGTGATAAAGTCAGTGAAGGTTCAGTTATTGCCTTGATTGAATCTTCTGATGCCGGTGCTGAAGAAAACGAAAAGCCGGCTGAAAAAGCAGCTGAGAGCAAACCAGCAGAGAAAGAAAAACCTGCTGCGGCTGAGAGTAAACCGGCGCCAACTCCTACTCCTACAGTAGCGAATCCTGAGCCAGAAAGAACTGAAACATTACCTTATGCACCGGATACCGGTTCAGCTAAAAAACCTTCACATGCATCACCTTCAGTACGGCAGTTTGCACGTGAATTAGGTGTTCCTTTGGCTGCAGTTGTCGGCAGTGGTCAAAAAGGCCGTATTACCAAAGAAGACGTGCAGAATTTTGTTAAACAGGTGATGAATGCACCTGCACCAAAAGCTGCTGAAGGCACTGGTATTCCATCGGTTCCAGTCATTAACTTTGAACAGTTTGGCGAAATCGAAAGCAAAGAATTATCACGGATCAAGAAAATTTCCGGCAAACATCTGCATGCATGCTGGTTAAATATTCCACATGTCACACAGTTTGATGAAGCTGATATCACCGAATTGGAAGAATTCCGCCAAGAAAACAAAGAAATGGCTGCCAAGAAAGGTGTCGGCCTGACACCATTGGTATTCATTATGAAAGCCGTTGTTGCTTGTTTGAAACAGTATCCGGAATTTAATGCTTCGTTAAGCGAAGATAAACAAAGCCTGATTTACAAAAAGTATTACAACATCGGTGTGGCTGTTGATACGCCAAACGGTTTGATGGTGCCGGTGATTCGTGACGTTGATAAAAAAGGCTTTCTCGAACTTGCCGGTGAACTGGGCGAAATCAGTTCCCGGGCCCGTGAAGGAACATTAACAGCCAAGGATTTACAGGGCGGAACATTCTCTATTTCCAGCCTTGGCGGTATCGGTGGTCAATTCTTTACCCCGATTGTGAATGCTCCTGAAGTCGCCATTCTTGGCGTCAGTAAACACCAGATGAAACC
>SWCD01024151.1_pt1 | contig 40427 bp, 33 predicted proteins | sample 4693011 | NCBI WGS metagenome assembly SWCD01 (sample SAMN10267278, study PRJNA491770) | bioreactor metagenome | isolation source: DHS bioreactor inoculated with marine | place: Japan: Omine Ridge, Nankai Trough
GTGTAGGCCAAATTGCCATATTCATCGTATGCACGCCACATCAGGCCTTGCATGATACCGGACACCCACATTGCAGTGATGTAAATTGCGGTACCAATAGTCGCCATCCAGAAATGCAGATTGACCAGTTTGACTGAATACATGGTTGTACCCCACATACGTTCGACCATATGGTACAAGGCACCCACAGAAACCATTGCAACCCAACCAAGTGCGCCTGAATGAACGTGACCGATAGTCCAGTCAGTGTAATGTGACAACGCATTTACGGTTTTCGAAGCCATAACCGGACCTTCGAAAGTTGACATCGCATAGAACGCCAAAGAGACAATCAGGAAACGTAAAATATAGTCTGTACGTAATTTGTCCCACGCACCGCTCAGGGTAAACATACCGTTTAACGCACCACCCCATGAAGGAATAATCATCGCAAGGGAAATGGCTGCACCCAGTGAACCGGTCCAATCTGGCAGAGCGGTATATTGAAGATGGTGAGCCCCCAACCAGACATAACCGAATACCAGCGCCCAGAAGTGGATAACTGACAGGCGGTACGAGTAAACCGGACGGTTTGCCTGTTTAGGTACGAAGTAATACATGATGCCTAGGAAACCAGCAGTCAGGAAGAAACCAACAGCGTTATGACCCCACCACCATTGAATCATCGCATCCTGAACCCCGGAGAAAATGGAATAGGATTTCCACATACTGACGGGAATAGACAGACTATTGACTACATGGAGGTAGGTAATCATGATCATCATTGCCAGGAAGAACCAGTTGGCAACATAGATATGCGAAACCTTTCGGATCGATAAGGTCATGATGAAATTGAACATGTAGGCAATCCAAACCACCGCAATTAAAATATCCAGCGGCCATTCCAGTTCAGCATATTCTTTTGATTGAGTCAGACCTAAAGGCAGAGTAATGATGGCTCCGAGAATAATCAGGTTCCAGCCCCAGAAGGTGAACCATGCCAATTTATCACTCCACAGTCTGACGCCAGAGGTGCGTTGAACAACATAAAATGCTGTCGCCATCAAAGTCGAACCACCAAACGCAAAGATAACCGTATTGGTATGTAATGGGCGTAGTCGACCAAAACTGATATACGGATTATCAAAATTCAAATCTGGCCAGGCTAACTGCGATGCAATAAATACACCCATACCCGTTCCGGCAACCAAATAGACACACGCCATATAGGCGAACCATTTGACCACTTCAAAGTTGTACTGTTGTTTCGCCTGCATAGCGATCACACCTTCTCTTTCATGAAAACTCTTTCACTGTTTCTTTATTAAGAAAACAGAACCCCATTTCATTCTGCCTAACGTTCCAGCTAATGAATTTTACCGCAAAACAACTAGGTTGATGATTTCAAATCCGTGATCCAGATCAATTTTGCTGGTTTTGCTTCTACTTTCACTGGCTTGAAGTTATCCAAATAGGAGAATTTTCCTGACTTCATCTGACGGGGTCAAGTATTAGCAAAAAAGCTATTTCAGCAGAAGCTAATAAGTAACGTAAAAACAATGATTTAATCCATATGTTTAATATGGTTATTTACTTGTTCAATTGCGGTGCATTAGTCGTCATCCGCATTAATTGTAAAAGTAAATCAATACTATTGGTTTTCTGCCTTCATTCAACAGCAAGTTATAGGTACGGCAAGCAGCGCCAAGTGACATGGTTTCCAGTGAGATCCCATACTGTGCCAGGTTGCCAGTAATTTGTAATATATTGGGAGTAATACCTTCGTTATTCACCATAATGACAACGTCAGCATTGAAGGATTTTATTATCTCAATTTGAGAATCGCTAGACTGTTCAGCGAGAGTTTGGAGATCCAGTGCATCGAATACACCTTCAGGAGATAAAACACAGTCATGTGTTATTTGTTGTGGAATTTGATTTGGAGCTTGAATCAGTAGAAAGCCGTCGCCATAACTTTTAATTACAAGAGCGTCAGTAACGGCTTCCTGACTAATTTTCATTTTTGTTAAAAACCAGCGGCATTATTAACGCGATCGCGTAATTCTTTTCCGGGTTTAAAGTGTGGTACATATTTTTCATCAAGTTTAACGGATTCACCGCTTTTTGGATTACGTCCTACTCTTGGTGGACGATGATGCAAGGTGAAACTGCCAAACCCTCTGATCTCAATACGATCACCACGTGACAGACAATCGCTCATCTGTTCAAGAATTAACTTCACCGCTAGTTCAACGTCTCGGTAATTCAATAGAGATTGTTTTTCGGATAGTATTTCTATCAAATCAGACTTGGTCATAATTTCCTAGATTCCCGGCAGTAGACTTTTGGGTTATGCCTTAAATAAAAAGGCAGCTGTATAACAAGAAAATGAGCATCCGGCCTGACCGGATGCTCACCCAATGATCAGATTAGCTGTCTTTCTGATTCATCTGTTCTTTCAGCAAATCACCTAAAGTGGTATTGCCGGAACTAACATTACTGTACTCTTTCACTGCTTCAGATTCTTCCTGATCATCCTTAGCTTTGATTGACAGAGTCAGCGTGCGATCCTTGCGAGACATTCCTGTAAATTTAGCTTCAACTTCATCACCGATATTCAGCACTTTGCTGGCATCTTCGATACGCTCACGTGCGATATCAGCTACGCGAACGTAACCTTCAACACCTTCAGCCAATTCAATCGTTGCACCTTTAGCATCAACTGCAATGACTTTACCAGTCACAACGGTGCCACGTGGGTGTTCAGACAGATAAGCTGAGAACGGATCGTCCTGCAATTGTTTGATACCCAGTGAAATCCGTTCACGTTCAGGGTCAATCGCCAATACAACAGCTTCCACTTCATCGCCTTTTTTGAAGTCACGAATTAATTCTTCGTTTTCTTCTTCCCAAGAGATGTCTGACAAGTGGATCAGGCCGTCAATGCCACCATCCAGACCAATGAAGATACCGAAATCAGTGATTGATTTGATAGCGCCGCTGACTTTATCACCTTTGTTATGAGTCATTGAGAACTCTTCCCAAGGGTTAGTCTGGCACTGTTTGATACCCAGTGAGATACGACGACGTTCAGCGTCAATATCCAGAACCATAACTTCAACTTCATCACCCAAAGTAACCAGTTTAGAAGGGTGAACGTTTTTGTTGGTCCAGTCCATTTCAGACATGTGAACCAAACCTTCAACACCATCTTCGATTTCAACAAAGCAACCGTAGTCAGCAATGTTAGTGACTTTACCCTGGATGCGGGTGCTATTTGGATAACGACGTGCGATATCTTTCCATGGATCGTCGCCCAACTGTTTCAGGCCTAGCGATACACGTTCACGTTCTTTATCAAATTTCAGAACCTGTACATCGATTTCGTCACCGATAGCGACAACTTCTGAAGGATGTTTAACACGTTTCCATGCCATATCAGTGATATGCAACAGACCGTCAATACCACCCAAGTCAACAAACGCGCCGTAATCAGTCAGGTTCTTAACGATACCTTTAACAACTTTGCCTTCTTCCAATGTTTCCAGAAGGGCTTCGCGTTCAACGCTGTTCTCAGCTTCCATAATGGCACGACGAGAAACAACGATATTGTTACGTGGGCGATCCAGCTTAATCAGTTTGAACTCAAGCTCTTTGCCTTCGAGGTGTGAAGTATCACGGATAGGACGTACATCAACAAGTGAACCCGGCAGAAACGCTCGGATGTTTTCCAGATCTACAGTGAAACCACCTTTAACCTTACCGGAAATAATACCGATAACAGTTTCATTGGCTTCAAATGCATGTTCCAATCTAATCCATGCTTCAGCGGCTTTGGCTTTTTCACGTGATAATTGTGTTGCACCAAATCCATCTTCCAGTGTTTCCAGAGAAACATCGACCAAATCACCAACAGAAACGGTGATTTCACCTTTTTCGTTCATGAACTCGGCAACTGGGATAGCGCCTTCAGATTTCAGACCTGCGTTAACCATAACAACATCAGGACCAACATTGACTACCGTACCGGTAACAATTTTGCCTGGTTGCATTGGGGTTGCGTTTAGACTCTCTTCAAAGAGATCAGCAAAGCTTTCGCTCATTATAAATATCCTTGATCCTGTTCAGATAACAGAATCGCCCGTTAGTCCTGCGATTGCAGGAAATTAACAAAAAACCTGCCTGGAACACCCAGACAAGTACCCTAATAAATCAGCCGATTAATGCACTGACTTTTTCTAAAACAGCTTCGATACCGAGTTGTGTTGAATCGAGAATAACGGCATCATCGGCAGGCCGTAGTGGCGCTACTTCACGTTGCGTATCCCGTTCATCACGTTCTGATATTTCGGCTACGAGATCGGAAAGGTTACTATCAATTCCTTTCTCTTTCAACTGCTTATATCGTCTCTCCGCCCGAACCTTGGCACTGGCTGTGAGAAAGACTTTGTATGGCGCATCTGGAAACACCACCGTACCCATATCGCGGCCATCTGTGACTAAACCTGGCGGTTGGCAAAAATCACGCTGTCTTTGTAATAAAGCTGAGCGAACTGCCGGAAATGCGGCAACTTTTGATGCGGCATTGCCGGCCTGTTCAGAACGAATCAGTAACGAAACATCTTCGCCTTCGAGAATAACCTGCAACTGTCCATCCTTTAACACAAACTGCACATCCAGCTGACCCGCTATGGATGCCAGCGCTGCTTCATCAGTTAAATCAATTTGATGCTTTATTGCCGCTTGAGCCAGGACACGGTAAATTGCCCCACTATCCAGGTAGTGCCAACCCAGCTTTTCTGCCATACGCTGGGCCAAAGTGCCCTTTCCGGAGCCGCTTGGACCATCAATTGTTAATACAGGTATATCAGACATCGAAGGCATCAATCTGCAAACCACAGTGAGTCGCTAATTCGACAAAATTTGGAAATGAGGTGGCCACATTGGCACAGTCATTAATCTGTATGGCGCCGCCAGCCTGTAATGCCGCCATAGCAAATGACATCGCAATACGGTGATCACCATGTCCATCCACTTCGCCACTGCCAATAATGCCACCTTCTATAATCATGCCATCAGGCGTTGGCTGAGCGTCTATGCCTAGTGCCTGTAATCCATCAGCCATGACCTGAATTCGATCACTCTCTTTAACCCGTAATTCTTCAGCACCCGTCAATACTGTGCGGCCTTCTGCACAGGCTGCGGCAATAAATATTGCCGGAAATTCATCAATCGCCAATGGCACCTGATCCTGAGGAATTTCAATTCCGCTCAACGGTGCATAGCGAACCCGGATATCTGCCACCGGTTCACCACCGGTTACCGCTTCGTTGCTCAAGCTTATATCCGCACCCATTTGCTTCAAAATATTGATGACACCCGTCCGCGTAGGGTTAATACCTACATGTTGCAGAGTAATATCCGAACCCGGTGCAATAGCGGCTCCCACCATAAAGAACGTGGCCGAGGAAATATCGCCGGGCACATCAATACTGGTTGCGGTTAATTTTCCGCCACCCTGAATACTGATGCGGTTACCGTGAACCACGACTGGATATCCCATGCCTTGCAACATGCGTTCAGTATGATCGCGAGTTGGGGCAGGTTCCGTCACGCTAGTGGTTCCTTCAGCATACATGCCGGCAAGTAACAGACAGGATTTAACCTGAGCACTGGCCATTGGCAAGTCATATTCAATAGCCTTTAATTTATGGCCACCATGAATAGTCAGAGGCGGTTTACCATCAGCACTATCGATATTTGCCCCCATCAGGGCTAAGGGGTCGGTTACCCGACGCATGGGACGACCTGATAAAGATTTATCACCACTCATCGTCACATCAAAACTTTGCCCTGCCAGTAAACCACTTAATAAGCGAATTGACGTGCCAGAGTTACCGACATATACATCATTTTCCGGGGCTTTCAGTCCATGCATACCGACACCATGCACGGTGACTTTGCCATCCGTCGGACCATCAATTTTGACACCCATGGCACGAAAAGCGGCCAATGTCGCCAGTGCATCTTCACCTTCCAGAAAACCGCTGATTTCAGTCACACCCTCTGCCAGTGATCCCAGCATAATAGAACGATGTGAAATGGATTTATCTCCGGGCACGCGGAAGCTGCCTGTTAATTGACCACCAGCCTGTACTATAAATTTACGATCCTGCTGCCCGCTCACGCTACTGTTCACTCCCACTTTACACTTCGCTGTTATCTTTCAGATCTGGATCGGCGAAACGTGTATCTCTGGCCCGTTTTGCTCGCCCGAATATATCAATAAGATAATCGCCATCATCTTGCCGAATCGCCTGTTCAATCTTATCCAGACCACTACGATATTGTTGTAATAATTCTAGAATCGCACTACGGTTGCCGAGGCAGATATCCCGCCACATCACTGCATCACTTGACGCGATCCGGGAAAAATCTCGAAAGCCACCAGCGGCATATCGCAATACTTCATCGCAATCTTCACGCTGGGCTAACATTCCGACCAGATTAAACGCCAAAACATGCGGTAAATGACTGGTAGCAGCCAGCACCACATCATGATGCTCAACCTCCATTTCAAATACATCTGCACCGGCCTGTTGCCACATTTGACGCACTTGTTCCAGAGCTGATTTATTGGTTTCTGCCACTGGGGTTAAAACGACCCGATGCTGTTGATAAAGCTCAGCAAACGCAGCTGATGGGCCACTTTTCTCAGTACCGGCAATCGGATGGCCTGGCACAAAGTGATCAAACTTAATCCCCAATGCCTGGCGAGCCGCATCAATAACCTGTTGTTTGGCACTGCCACCATCAGTCACAATCGTCTGCGGTTTAAGATGCGGTGCTATTTGTTCAAATACTGCCTGCATCGCCCCCATTGGTACTGCCACAAATACCATATCGGCATCTGCTACGGCCTCCGCCAGCGACGCTGCTGCTTTATCGATAATACCTAACGCCAAAGCTTCTTCACGCGCGGCCTGAGAGCGAGAGAAACCTGTCACCTGTTCAACCAATCCGGCTTTTTTTAATGCCAAAGCCAGTGAACCGCCAATCAGTCCAACGCCGATGATAGCCAGATGATTAATCATTTGGCCTCTGACAAACTGTTTGCCAATGCTTCAAGACAACGCTGGTTTTCATGCTCCAGGCCGATGCTGATGCGTAAATGGTTTGGCAGACCATAGCCTGCAACCGGTCTGACAATAACGCCCTGTTGCAGCAGCTTTTCATAAATATCAGCAGCATTGGTGTTTACATCAACACAGATAAAATTGGCTTTTGAGGGAATATAATTCAATCCCATCGCATCAAAGCCATCGATGTATTGCTGCATCCCTTCGGTATTCACCTGTTTAGCACGTTGCAGATAATCTTCATCGCCCAACGCGGCAATCGCAGCACTCATCGCCAGATGATTGACATTAAATGGCTGGCGCAGACGATTTAATAAATCAGCAATCTCTGGACTTGATAGCGCAAAACCCACCCGTAATCCCGCAAGACCATAAGCCTTGGAAAAGGTACGGCAAATGATTAAGTTAGGAAACTGTTTGAGCCAATCAATGCTGTTTACCTCTTCATCGCCATATTCAATATAGGCTTCATCCAATACGACTATCACGTTATCAGCAACTGACTGCAGAAAAGTATGAACTTCCGTTGCCGGAATATGCGTTCCGGTGGGATTGTTAGGATTGGCAATAAAAATCAGCTTGGTTTTTTCAGTGATGGCCCGCTGCATGGCTGTTAAATCATGTCCATACTGTTTGGCGGGCACTTCCACCAATGTGGCACCTATTGCCTGCGTCACCAATGGATATACTGCAAACGCGTGTTGGGAGAATATGACTTCATCCGCAGGTGAAGCAAAACAGCGAGCAATAAGCTCCAGCACATCGTTAGAACCATTCCCTAAGGTAATCTGGTTGGCATCAATCTGAAACTTTTCAGATAAAGCCAGTTTTAATGCATAGCCATTACCATCCGGATAACGGGTTAAATCGCGAGTTGCCAACGCAATTGCAGCTTGTGCAGCTTGTGATGGACCAATCGGACTCTCATTTGAGGCGAGTTTGATGACATCTCTTACGCCATATTGACGTTGTAATTCCTCAATGGGTTTTCCCGGTACATAAGGCTGCAAACCGGCAATGCTTTCTACCGCTAAATCACACAGATTCATTTTTGCTCCGCTGGTTTTTTGAAACTATCCACAATCAACAATACGGCGCCAATACAAATAGCCGCATCGGCTATGTTAAAGGCTGGCCAGTGATAACTTCCAACATAGATATCTATAAAATCAATAACATAGCCATGGATGAATCGATCAATAACATTGCCGATAGCACCGCCAATAATCAATGCAATTGCTATCGCTTCGACTTTTGCCTGCGCTTTCAAACGTGATAACCAAATCATTAACACTATTGAAACGGAGATCGCCAGACCAATAAAGAAAAAGCGTTGCCAACCACCGGCCCCCGCCAGAAAACTGAATGCCGCTCCACTATTATGTGCCAAAGTGAAATTGAAATACGGCATCACGGCAACGGTTTGATAAAGCTCCAGCCAGTTTGCCATAACAACTTTGGTCAGCTGATCCAGCACAATAACCAGGGCGCTAATCCATAACCACTTCATCATAATATTGGCCTCAGGCAAAACGGCGGGTTTCGCCATCGCCATCTACGTTTTCAACACAGCGACCACATAATTCAGGGTGGTCAGCGTGACTGCCCACATCGTCAGTTTGGTGCCAGCAACGTTCGCAGCGAGAATTTGCAGAAGCTTGAATATTGACTGCCAGGCCCGTCAAACCGGTATTAATAGCCGTTCCCGGTTTATCTGCCATTGCAAAACGCCTCGCCGACGATGTAATCAATACGAACTTCAACTCATCGCCAACTTTATTCAATACATCCAGCAACTTATCTTCTGCATACAGATTAACGTCAGCAGTTAAACCGCCTTTTACTTCGCCGTGATTTCGTTTGTTTTCCAATTCTTTTGCTACGGCTTCACGTACAGAAAACAACTGTTGCCAATCAGCCACCGACAAAACACTATCTTGCGATAACGGTTCCAGAGATTGATACCAGTCATTCAATAACACCGAAGCATTACGTTGACCCGGAATAAACTCCCAAAGCTCATCCGCAGTGAAACTCAGTATCGGTGCAATCCAGCGGCTTAACGCTTCGAGGATATGATACATAGCTGTTTGCGATGAACGGCGTCCAAGGCTGTCAGCTGGCATCGTATACTGCCGATCTTTGGTGATATCCAGATAGGCACTGCCCAGCTCATTGGCACAGAAGTTATGTACTTTCTGATAAATCAGATGGAACTGATAGCTTTCATAAGCCGCCAGGATTTCCAGCTGCAGATGATAGGCACGATCCAGTACCCAGCGATCCAGTGGTAATAACTTCTCCGTGGCGACCAGATTGGCGGCAGGATCAAAATCATTCAGATTCGATAATAAATACCGTGCAGTATTACGAATACGGCGATATGAGTCCGCGGTGCGTTTCAGAATTTCATCCGATACCGTCATTTCAGCACTGTAATCCGTCGCCGCTACCCAGAGACGGATAATATCGGCACCAAGATTATTGACTACTTTTTGCGGTGAAACCGTATTGCCCTTGGATTTGGACATTTTCTTGCCTTCGGCATCCACGGTAAACCCGTGGGTCAGCACCGCTTTGTAAGGTGCTTTACCAGTAGTAGCAACTGATGTCAGTAATGATGATTGGAACCAGCCACGATGTTGATCACTGCCTTCAAGATACAAATCCGCAGGGCGTTGTAAATCATCACGCCGGGTTAACACGCAGGCATGTGAGACTCCGGAATCAAACCAGACATCCAGCGTATCGGTGACTTTGAAATAATTTTCTGCGTCTGCACCAATCAAATCGCTGGCATCCATATCAAACCAGGCATCGATACCCTCCTGTTCAACAGCCAAAGCAACTTTTTCGATTAAAGCCTGTGAATCGGGATGTAATTCCCCACTCTGCTGATGAACAAATAATGGAATAGGCACACCCCAGGTACGTTGGCGAGAGATACACCAATCCGGACGACCTGACACCATATTTTCAATACGTTTCTGGCCCCAGTCCGGCATCCATTTAGTGGTAGCAATCGCCTGCATGGCCTGATCGCGCAAACCATTCTGATTCATGCTGACAAACCATTGAGGTGTGGCACGAAAAATAATCGGCGTTTTATGCCGCCAGCAATGTGGATAGCTGTGACGGATATCGATATGGCACAGCAAAGCCGATTTTTCTTTTAATAATTCAATAACCTGTGGATTGGCCTTAAATACCGACTCACCGGCAAACACTGGGGTATCAGGCAAAAACACACCATTGCCCCCCACTGGATTATCTACTTCCAGCTTATATTTCAGACCAACAATATAATCATCCTGACCGTGACCGGGAGCAGTATGTACCGCACCGGTACCGGCATCAGTCGTGACATGGTCACCCAGAATAACTGGCACCTTGCGATCATAAAACGGGTGTTGCAACTGTAAACCTTCAAGCGTTGCGCCTTTAACCCGGGCAATCACTTCACCGGTTAATTGATAACGTTCCAGCGCTTTTTCATACAACGCTTCAGCGAGCACCAAACGCTCGTTATCACATTGCACCACAACATAATCTAACTCAGGATGTAAACAAACAGCCTGATTGGCAGGCAGTGTCCATGGTGTGGTAGTCCAGATAGCAATGCTGACAGCGCCAGAGCCATTGTTCGGACAGGCTTTATCAAATGCAGCCACATCGACCAAAGGAAAACGGACATCAATGGCCGGTGACGTTTTATCCTCATATTCGACTTCGGCTTCAGCCAAAGCTGAACCACAATCCACACACCAGTGAACCGGTTTCACACCCTTGTGTAAATGACCGTTTTCAATGATTTCACCCAATGTGCGGATAATGTCAGCCTCAAACTGAAAATCCATGGTCAGATAAGGATTATCCCAATCGGCCAGTACACCCAGTCGTTTGAAATCTTCACGTTGCCCATCAACCTGTTTAGCCGCATAGTCACGACAGGCCTGACGGAACTCTGCCGGACTGACTTTTACACCGGGCTTACCAACTTTTTTCTCGACATTTAATTCAATAGGCAGACCATGGCAATCCCAGCCGGGAACATAGGGAGTATCAAAACCACTAAGGGTTTTGGATTTAAGAATAATATCCTTGAGGATTTTATTAACGGCATGGCCGATATGGATTTCACCATTGGCATATGGAGGTCCATCATGCAGAATGAATTTGGGTTTATTTTGATTTTTTTGTCGCAACTGCTGATAAAGGTCTTGCTCCTGCCAATGCTTTAACATTACTGGCTCACGATTGGGCAAGCCAGCTTTCATTGGAAAGTCAGTCGCAGGAAGATTTAAAGTCTGTTTGTAGTCGGCCACAAAACGTCTCGTTGTCGTCAAATAATAAAGCGCTCGATTATACGGGTTTTTCGCGCTGACCTAAATCACTGAAAAGAGTTTGTTTGGCCTTTGCCTGATGTTACACAGTAAAATGCCCAATCATTGTCCCCTTTGTTAATTTAAGAGCACCACATTCAATGACTGCAACGGAAAAAGTGATCATTAAAGGCATCACCAAAGACGGCGGTAAATTTCGCCCCAGTGACTGGGCTGAACGACTGTGTGGTGCGGTGGCCAGTTATGGTCCTGGTAGAAGAATTATCTTTCACCCACGGGTAAAACTCGCCTCATTGGAAGGCACAAAATGTGTAGTAATTGATGCGCAGCTTGAAGAAGAAGATGTCATGTTGTTCGAGTTTCTCATCGAATTTGCTGACGATAACCAGCTGCAAGTTGAAAGAATGGCGAAGCTACCCGAATCATAGGCTGAAGATTGGCGCTATTTTAGTCTCAACAGAGATGACGATGGAAAGATAAACAGGCTCTAATCTTCATGTTCGGCGTCCGGCCAGTTCTGGATATAATTTTTTAACAGTTTATTTTCAAACTTCGCTTTTTTCAGCAGCTCTTCCACAATATCGGTTATGGATAACATGCCTTCAAGATTGCCTTTGTAAACTACCGGTAAATGACGGATATTATGCTCGACCATCATATTCATCACTTCTTCAAGCGTATTATCCGGATCACAAGTATAGGGATTGGGTGTCATGGCATCAGCGGCAGTTTTCGGCTCCCACATGGCGTGCTTCTTGTGCAACACATTCAGCAAATCACGCTCTGACAAAATTCCCACTAACGCACCGTTATCCGTCACCACTAATGAACCAATACGATGTTCCATCATCAAATGAACGGCTTTGTCCAGCGAATCGGTTGGTGTCAGGCCGATAACCGGCTTACCTTTGTTTTTGGTAATGAGTCTGACTTTCATCTCTCTCTCCGGTAACGAATGGAAAATTCATTCTGCTTGAGAGTGGCGCCAATTAGCAAGACTGTCAATAAAGTTTCAATATAAATCAGAGGCTACAAGCCGAAGCTATGTAGCCTCATATGTCCATTACCAGTTGTAACTGCCCGTTAGCATAACACGGCGCCCTTCACCGAAATAACATAGTTGTTCAGTGCATGACGTATCGTATTCTTTATCGAATAAATTTGTGACGTGTAATGCCAGTCCAATATTTTGAATCTGATAACGCAGGCTGGCATCCATAACGGTATAACTTTCACTGTCCAGCTCAGCGACGGTCTCACCGGTTACAAAGGCAATCGTGTTGTTATTTAACGTCGAGTAACTGCTTTGACCCACATAACGCAGCCCCAAACCTAATCCCAGATTTTTAAACATACCTGTTTGCTGGGTATAGTCCAACCAGATACTGGCTGTCTCGTCAGGTTGCATTGGCGTTCGGCTGTCTTCTTCCCAGGCATTAGGCGATTTGGTGATACGGGCATCAATATAACTATAGGCTGCCGATACTCTGAAGTTATCTGATAAAGCCATTGCAGCTTCAATTTCTACCCCTTTGGATTTAACTTCACCGACTTGGCGGCGAGTGGCTACACCGGCAGAGTTATATTCACTTAACACATAATTCTCTTTGGTCAGTTCAAACAAAGCCAAACTGATAAAGCTGTCGCTGCCTTCAGGTTGAAATTTAACCCCAATCTCATATTGATCAGAGAGCTCGGGATCGAACAAATTACCGTTAACATCGGTATCGTTGACAACATTAAATGCTTCGCTATAACTGATATAAGGCGCAATACCATTATCAAACTTGTAGACAAGACCCAATCGACCGGAAAACTGTTTTTCTGACTGACTAACATCAGAAGCAGAATTTTCCCTGTCAAAATTGACATCAATATCCGTTTTCACCCAGTCATAACGCCCACCCACCATCAGACGCCATTTGTTATAGGCAATCTGATCCTGAAGATAGGCACCAGTCTGACGACTGTAAACCTCTCGATCTTTTAGCAAGGCCGGATAGGCGATCTCCTGATCATAGTCAGGACTCAGGTAGTTAATAGACGGGGCATTAATTCTGTAGCGCTGTTCATCGGCATTGCTATAGCGCCAATCCAAACCAATCATCATTTGGTGAGCCAGAGCACCTGTGTCAAAAACCGTTTCAAGACGATTATCAATGGCAAGCGCATCCAGTTTTTCATTCTCTATTGCTGCGTTGCGCTGTAAGTCAGCGGTAAGGGGATTACCACCGCGTAGTGACAGATAGCGATAGTTGAGATCCACCTTGTCATAGCGAAGGTTTTGGCGAAATGCCCAACTATCGTTGATGACATGGGAGAACTCGTAACCCACTGATTGATAATCACGCTCGAACTTGTTGAAATCATCATCACCAATAAAAAAGCCGTTATCAATATCGTAAGTTGTCCCCATAGCGTTGAAAGCTTCAAGAATATAAGGCGAGAGATGTTGATTAAAACTGTAGATCTGATCATCTTTTTGTTGCAATGCTAACAGCGTAAGTTGTGTGTCATCACTTATATTCCAGGTAATTGATGGTGCGATCAATTTACGCCTGGTTTCATTTTGATCGACTTCTGTGTTGGCCTCATTGCCCAAGACTATCAGGCGATATAAAAATTGGCCGTCTTCATCAATCGCGCCGCTGAAATCACCACTTAATTCAGCAAAATCATCCGATCCCGCAGATACTCGCAATTCACGTCGTGTTTCTTCGGTCGGCCGTTTACTGACCAGATTCACCAGACCACCCGGCTGCGCCTGCCCATAAAGCACTGAACTAGGGCCACGGAGCACTTCGATCCGTTCCAGTGTGTAATTATCAGCCCGTGGCAAACCGTAAAGACTGGTCGGTTGCAATAAACCATCTCGGTAAACTTGTGATTTGGCATCAAAACCGCGCAGACTGAACCAGTCATAACGTGTGTCATAGCCGTAAGGAACACTCAAGCTCGGCGTGTAACGTAATGCATCCTGAACATTTAATGCCCCACGAAGCTGCAGTTGCTGCTGGGTAATAACAGAAACGGATTGTGGTGTATCCAATAAATCGGCACTGCCTTTGGTGGCTGAGGTACTTCGGACAGCTGCATATCCCGCTAATGGTGCATAAGGCGAAATGACTGTCTGCTGTCCCGTTACGGTAACCACTGGCAATAAGGCACTTGTCGAACCTGTATCAGTGATCAAGAAACTCTTATCCGCTTGTTTTTGAACAGTAAGTGAGGTGGGTTTTAATAACTGTGTTAAGCCTGCTTCTACTGAATATTCCCCGCGGAGTCCTTGACTTTGCAGTCCCTGAGTCAGTTCTGGTGAGTAGGTCAATAAAATATCGGCTTGATGGCCAAATTGATTTAAAACAGAAGACAGTGAGCCTGCGCTGATATCAAACTTAACTTGATCATGAAGGCCTTTGGTCGACATTTCAGCCGCTTGCACTGTATTGGTTGTGGTGAACAATAAGCCACCACTAAAGAGTATTGCGAGGGTCACGGCGCTCAATAGCGTCGGTGTTTGAAGGGTAGTTTTTAACATTTTATTTCTCGTTCTCCAGTAACAATTCAAGTCTCTATCTGTACTGTCACGTGAGAAATAAAAACGGACCACAAAAAATTAATTTTTTGATTTTGCCTTCAATGTTATCCAGTAGCGGGTTCGGTAAACCAGTTCAATCGGCAGTGAGGTCGTTAACGCTCGAAGGACACGATCAATATCATCCAGCGGATAGGTACCCGAAACCCGCATTTGGCTCACCGAGTTATCACAATGAATCCAGCCATGGTGGTGATAACCAAGCTCTTTTACAAAGTCACTCAGGAACATCGCATCAACAACCAGTATATTTTGCTGCCAGGCCAGATCACTACTCTCCGCAGCCATCAATTCACTTAAGCCATTCTGGTCAAATACCAGTTTCTGTCCTGACTCTATGCGTAACGGTGAAAAGCGCAATTGATCTGTTTGCCATAAATTGACGGCTCCCTCATAGACAGCCAATAATCCGTCTTGCTCACGGCTGCGAATATAAAACCGGGTACCAAGTGGTTGAAAACGCGCCCATGCAGCATAAACGACCAACGGCCTGGTGGCCTCATCCCTAGCTGTTTCTATCAATACATCGCCGGTTAACAAATAAATGCTACGTTCATTTATGGAAAAACTGACGTTAATAGCACTCTCTGCATTGAGCTCAATTCGCGTACCGTCGTTGAGAGTAATTTGCCTGGTTTCGCCCTTACCAGTGCGGTAGTCAGCCGCCATAACTGGAAATAACTGATGACGTTGTAAAGCGATCCCACCACCAGCACCGACAAAAGCGATGGCGAGGATGGATCGAAGCAATTGGCGACGATTTTTGTTCTCAAGCGTCACACTTTTATGGGTAAGCGTTTTGGAAATTGGGTTAGCCAATGAGCCCAATTCATGATTGAATTGTTCGATTTTCAACCACGCTTGATAATGCGTTTGGTCACTATCGATCCATGCTTTCCAGCTTCGTTGGAGCTCGGCATCCTGTGGGCTTTCTTTGAGCGAGAAATACCATTCCACCGCTTGTACAGCAATATCTTCGTTAATCTTCAGTGCCGCCATAGTTTATTGAAGATTAATAGCGAAATAACACTGTGCGGCAGCCTGAATCAGATAACGCTTAACGGTGGAAATGGAAATATTGAGTTTCTCGGCAATCTGCTGGTAACGCATACCATCAAGCTGGGAATACAAAAAAGCCCGTTTGACTATGGCAGGCAATCCATCCAAACGCGCATTTATCTCTACTATCGTTTCGATAATCACAGCCCGCTCCTCTTCTGAAGGATGCAATGGTTCTGGATACGCCCGCAAAGCGTCGAGGTAAGCCTGTTCAATTTGCTGGTGACGCCAATGATTGGCAAGACTGCGGCGAGCGATAGTTGTCAGAAAGGCCCGCGGCTCATGGATCTGTTTGTTTTCTTCACGAGTCAGTAATTTAACAAACACATCATGAGAAATATCCGCCGCAAATTCAGGAGAGTCCAGTTTTCTGCGTAGCCAACTCAGCAGCCAAGAGTGATGATCTTTATATAATTCGCCAATATAGTGCTGATCGATTATCTCTGAAGCCGACATGGAAAACTTGACCGTATAAAGTAATGAGAATCATTATCATATAATGACAGACATTACATAGGCAAACTGTCGTGCCGACTAAATCAGAGATGTTCGCGGGTAGAACGAAACTCAATTTCCGGCCAGCGTTCCATTGTCAGATCCAGATTGACCCGTGTCGGGGCAATATAGGTGAGGTTGTCTGCTCCGTCCAGAGCCAGATTCATCGACGCTTTACGCTTGAATTCCTCCAGCTTTTTCACATCATCGCAATACACCCAGCGTGCGGTATGCACCTGAACCGGTTCATATGCGCATTCAACACCATACTCACCTTTCAATCGGTGTACGACAACATCAAATTGCAATACACCAACCGCGCCGAGAATCAGGTCATTGTTATCCAATGGACGAAATAACTGGGTGGCGCCCTCTTCACTGAGTTGTTGTAATCCTTTTAACAAGGCTTTGTTTTTTAATGGATCTTTTAAACGAACGCGCCGGAATAATTCTGGAGCAAAGTAAGGAATGCCGGTGAATTGCAGATCTTCACCCTGGGTAAAGGTATCGCCAATCTGGATGGTGCCATGATTATGTAACCCGAGAATATCACCCGGCCACGCTTCTTCAGCCTGCTCCCGCTCAGCAGCCATAAAGGTCACTGCATTGGCGATAGTCACATCTTTGCCAATGCGCGTCTGCCGGAGTTTCATGCCTTTGGTGTAATGACCGCTACAGACACGCATAAAGGCAATGCGATCCCGATGCTTTGGATCCATATTGGCCTGGATCTTAAATACAAAGCCGCTGAAGACATCTTCATCGGCGGCTACGTCACGGGTTTTTGTTTCCCTTGGTTGTGGTGCTGGCGCATATTCAACATAGGCATCCATCAATTCGGTGACACCAAAGTTATTCATTGCTGAACCAAAAAACACCGGGGTCATTTGTCCAGACAAAAAGTCATCAAGATTAAATTGATCACTGGCACCGCGAACCAGTTCAATTTCTTCCCTTAAATCCTCAGCCATAGAGCCGAATAGTTCATCCAGACGCGGATTATCCAATCCTTGAATCACTTCACCTGCATCGGCATCTTTGCCATGCGCTTCGAACAAGCGAATATTGTCATTATAAAGATGAAAAATCCCTTTAAAGCCTTTTCCCATACCAATTGGCCAGGTAATTGGTGCACAGCGGATATTCAGAATATTTTCAACTTCGCTAAGCAGATCCAAAGGATCACGGCCTTCCCGATCCAACTTGTTGATAAAGGTTAGTATTGGCGTATCGCGTAGACGGCAGACTTCCATTAATTTAATGGTACGTTCTTCGACACCTTTGGCACTGTCAATAACCATCAATGCAGAATCTACTGCTGTCAGCGTGCGATAGGTATCCTCAGAAAAATCAGCATGGCCTGGTGTGTCCAACAGATTTACAATGCGGTCTTTATAGGGAAATTGCATCACTGAAGAGGTCACTGAGATACCCCGCTCCTTCTCCATTTCCATCCAGTCCGAGGTGGCATGCTTATCGGTTTTGCGTGATTTCACGCTACCAGCCATTTGAATAGCCCCCCCAAATAACAACAGTTTTTCAGTCAAGGTGGTTTTACCGGCATCAGGATGCGAGATAATGGCAAAGGTGCGTCGTTTTGAGACTTGTTTCTGTAACAGGCTTTCGGACATATTGACTCAGTTTAAAATTAGATAGGCCAAGCAAACTTGGCAGCACGCGCAATAAACCGCGTATTTTGGATGAAAATCAGGATGTAGACAATTCGGCACTTGCCGCTTCAACACGATTACGGCCTGATTGCTTGGCACGATACATAGCCTGATCGGCTCTTTCTAACAAACGCCTGCGACTTTCATCGCCTGTTATTGCTTGAGCGACACCGATACTGACGGTAATTTTCCCGACCGTTTCGAACTCAACCATTTCAATATGTTGACGCAGACGTTCTGCCAGCGCCATGGCTTCATCCAATGCGTTATGCGATGCCAGGACAATAAATTCTTCACCGCCCCAGCGACCTAAATGGTCACTGACTCGCAGTTTTGATTGCACTTCCTCTGCAAGCCGGGTTAAAACCTGATCGCCCATATCATGACCATAGGTATCATTGACCGATTTAAAGCGGTCAACATCAAACAATAATACCGAGCATGGGTGTCCATAACGTTCGGCTGCGGCCAATTCGGCATCAATAGCCAATTCCATTCGATAGCGATTCCAGATTCGGGTCAACGTATCCGTATGTGCAATCTCTTTAAGCTGTTTATTAGCACGTTGTAATTCTTTGTTGAGTCGGTTGATTTGGTGCACCGTAATCGCTACTGCCAAATCTTCAGCCAAATCCTGCGCTGCATGCTGTTCATTTGCTGACCAGCGTTGAGCTTCACTCTCAATGGTTTCTACCCAAATTTCATGACCACGCTCTTCGACACGATGCAACGGATTCGATGTCTCAGCTTCTATTCTCTGTTTTTTCCCAACCCAACTGCATTGCATTTTCTCAGCGTCACGAAACAACAAAAGCCATCCGGATTGGTTGTGCTCTATTGGTAAAGGCACGGCCAATAGACCTGCCCGTTTTCGTAGGTTAACCAGGCTATCCAATGGGCTCCTTGACAGATGGTCACACGCCCAGCAGGCCTTATGGCCGATATTTTCTGTAAGCCATTTACCGACAAGGTCCAGCTCAAAGTTATCCAGAGTTTCCCCGGCACACCGCACTTGCTCCTGATATAACAAAGCGATGCCACTGCTATTAAACAACTCCATCCAGTTTTTGCCATATTTATCGAGCAATGTTGTCGGCTGGACAACTTTGTCACGTTCCGCTGAGAGCAGTTCACGGCTATTTAAGACCTGCTCCAGAAACTGGGCCTGTTGTCGGGCTTGCAATAAAAATAATCGTTGAGATGCCATTTGCACAAGATTAAAGGCAGCATCGCGTTCCGCTGCCGAGATATCACTTGCAGCGAAATGATGACAGGTCAGAATGCCCCATAGCCGTTGTTCATCTGTTACCGCGATGGATAATGAAGCGCCGATATTTATCTCGCACAGATACTGGTAGTGAAATGGGGATAATGCTCTGAGTACACCAGCCGTTAAATCCGGTGTTGGCAAATTGATTGAGTCTGAAGTCGGCACCAATGGCACGACCTTGGCATTGACATCGGGTACGTGACGCAATGGATTAACTGCATACCGATCTCTTACTATGCTGGGAATATCACTGGCAGGAAACCGGTAATTCAATAAACTTCTGGCAGGGTCACGGCACTCTTCCGCGATCGCAATGCGTTGCCAGTGCGAATCAAACTGACATAACAACACGCGGTCATAGCCCGTAACGGCCTGCACACTTTGCACAAGCATTTGTTGTAACTGACCAATTTGCTGAACCTGTGCCAAGCGACTCAACCATTCATTAACGATTGGCAATAAACGCTGTTCTCCGGAACGGGAGAGTGGCTCAAATTCCACGACGATGGATACATCGTAACGGTAAGCCATCACATGAAATCGCTGATATGATCCATTTACCTGACGATTAATAGTGAATGCCGCGGAAAGACGTGAGTTTTTAGTGAGCGCCTGCTGCAAGCGGTGTTGTAATTTGCCACCCAGAATATCTCTTGGTGACGACATCAGGGCTACATCTATTGAAACACCCAATATATTCTGCAAATTTGCACTGACCTGGAAAACTTTCTGTAAATCAGCATCAAAACGGATTAAACAACCGAAGGGCTGGATACCTTCAATCATAATCGCTGGATGATGTTGTTCTTCAAAAGTGCTTTCCACAGAATATTCTCCAACTAAAGATTGAAGCCCTCTACTGCTAAAAGAATTGTAGGCTCAAAACAATTAAAAATCAGAATATTAATCGGAGTTCTTATCCGCGCATTGCAGACAGCGGGTAACAGTGGGATCAAAAGTCAATCTAGCGTCTGTAATGGCTTCATCACAAAGATAACAAACACCAAAATCATCATTATTAATACGGTTTAAAGCACCTTCTATGGCTTGCAGTTTGCGTTTAAGGCTGAACTGGACTTCAATGGCAAGCTGTTGGTCCTGCAACTCATCCATACGTGACAAACGCCCAATTCGCGACTGATCAAGCTCCGCCACCTGATGTGAATCTTCAGTAAGTGATTGTTCCACTTCTTGTTTGAGTAAAAATAATCGTTGTCGATAATTTTCCAACTGCACAATATTCATTTGATTAAGGAAAAGCATTTCCATTAACGAAGCAACAGAATTGGGATATCACTCATCCTGACCATCTTGGCGGTATTGCTGCCGACCAGAAACTGGCGAATACGCGAATGCCCATAAGCACCCATTACCAACAAATCAATATCATTATCACGTTGATACTGATGCAAGGCGGGTTCTACTGCGCCTTGAATTAATGCTGCAGTGACATCAAAACCAACTCCAGTCAGGCGCTGTACAGCTGAATTTAATTGAGCTTGATGGTTATTATCATCTTCAGCCACCATAACAATGTGTGCTGGCATCCCCTTTAGCAAGTCACTTTCAGCAACCTTTTCCAATGCTTTGGTAGCCGTTTCACTGCCATCATAAGCAATCATAAACTGTTGTGGAGTGTTGAATTCAGGCAAGGTAATCAGAATCGGTTTATTCAATGCACGGATAACATTTTCCAGATGACTGCCCAGACTATGTGTTTCATTTTCATGAGCCTGGCCCTGACGACCTAACACCAGCACCCGAGTGTCATCCTGCAGATCAGACAAGGTTTCCATCAAACCGCCGTGACGTTGATGCGTGGTCACTTCAACTGCACCATGTTGTTGAGCTAATGCTCTGGCATCCTGCAAAATATTTTTGCCATGCTCCAAAGCCAGCCGACCACGCTTCTCGTCAAGCTTCACTAATTCTTCAAGCAGATGTTCCCGACTGCCTAACCCAATATTGCCAGACAGATTTTTACTGTTTTCAGGTTTGGGATATTCGGTCTTATCCAAAACATGCAATAAATCCAATGGTGCTTGCAACTTAGCACTCACCCAGGCTGACGCTTTACAAACTGAGGGCGAAGTTATCGAGCCATCAATACAGGCAATTATTTTTGTCATCTCTCTCAATCCTCTACTTATTAGTGACCGGCGAGTATTTTTTCGACTTCTTCTGGCTTATCGTGCACACCAAATCTGTCGACAATCGTCGCGGTGGCTTCATTCATGCCAACCAGCTCCACTTCAGTACCTTCACGACGGAATTTGAGCACTACCTTATCCAGTGCAGAAACAGCGGTGATATCCCAAAAGTGGGCATGGCTCAAATCAATCTCGACGGTATCCAGTGCTTCTTTAAAATCAAAAGCCGCAGCAAATTTATCCGATGATGCAAAGAAGATCTGACCTCTGATTTCATAGCGTCGCTTAGTATCCTGTTCACTGAGATCGCTTTTGACCACCATAAAGTGAGCAACTTTGTTGGCAAAAAACAAGGCAGCCAGTAACACACCAACAAACACCCCAATGGCCAGGTTATGTGTTGCAACAACAACCATTACCGTGACCACCATGACGATATTGGTTGAAAGCGGATGTTTTTTCAGGTCTCGTATTGATGCCCATGAAAAGGTACCAATCGAAACCATGATCATTACCGCTACCAAAGCAGCCATGGGAATCTGAACCAGCAGATCGTCCAGAACCAAAACCATAAACAATAAAAACAGACCGGCGGTCATCGTTGACAATCGTCCTCGCCCACCTGACTTGATATTGATAATTGACTGACCAATCATCGCACAGCCAGCCATACCACCCAAAAGCCCTGAACCGATATTCGCAACACCCTGACCTTTACATTCTCGGTTTTTATCACTGGAGGTATCGGTTAAATCATCAACAATGGTGGCCGTCATCATTGATTCCAATAAACCAACGACAGCTAAGGCCATCGCATAAGGGAAAATAATAGCCAGTGTTTCAAAAGTTAATGGTACATCGGGCCATAGAAAAATAGGCAAAGTATCGGGTAAATCGCCCATATCACCTACCGTGCGGATATCGATGTTAAACACAACTGCAACAACAGTCAGCACGATAATAGTGACTAATGGAGAAGGTAATAAACGGCCAATTGTAGGAATATAGGGAAAGAGATAAATAATGCCCAGCCCAGCAGCTGTCATGACATAAACGTGCCAGGTAACATTCGTCAACTCTGGTAATTGCGCCATAAAAATCAAAATAGCCAGCGCATTAACAAAGCCTGTCACCACTGAGCGTGAAACAAACCGCATTAAATTTCCCAGTTTTAAATAGCCCATTACTATCTGGATAATCCCGGTAAGCAAAGTGGCTGCCAACAGGTATTCCAAACCATGCTCTTTAACCAATGTCACCATTAATACCGCCATCGCCGCAGTGGCAGCAGAGATCATTCCTGGACGTCCACCCACGATGGAAATAATGACTGCAATACAAAAGGAAGCGTACAAACCCACTTTGGGATCAACACCAGCAATAATAGAAAAGGCGATGGCTTCAGGGATAAGCGCCAAAGCAACAACAATACCGGCGATCAAATCGGCACGGACATTGGAAAACCAATCTCGTTTAAGGTTTTGCAACATTAATTCAGTTTCCTGCGTTCAAAAGATTTTTTTCAGATAACAAATTATTGCCAAGCTGCGTGACATTATGATTTCGGCAGCTTTCATTAAACTGTGGTTATGACCTGCACAACCTCATTTTTGGCGGAGACGATGTGTTAAACATCACGGACCAGAAAGGTCCAGGGGGAAGTAATACGCTAGGGTGGATTACGCTTCACGTCAATAATTGGGCTTGTTTGGAAAACACGCCAATATACAGTAATTTACTGGACCTTCAAAACTTTACGGAAACCTTGCCAACTTAAACAACGCCTTATGCCCCAGATTTCTGGGCCGTTTGAATGCTACAATCTGCCCCTGATGCAAAGCTGCGGAGCACAAAGTGGAAAGCTACACTCTTATAACTGAATGGCTGGAGAACTACCCTCATCTCTACACGTTGATTGGCCTGAGCTTGTTGATCCTGATCTCATGGGTCGCTAACTGGCTGGTCAAGCGTATTCTGGTTCGCGGCGTCTATCGCATTCTCAAAAACAGTGAGTTAGGCCGTTATTCTTCTCTAGCGGATTCCTCTTTTATCCGGCGCATGGCGAATATTGTACCGGCGCTTATCCTCTCCGCTGGGATCGTCATCATTCCGAATATTTCGCCCGTCGCCGTGGCAGTAGTACAGAATGTCACTACAGCATTTATTGTATTAACCATTGCGCTTGGTATTGGCAGTTTACTGACCATTGTCAATGAGGCGTATAACAAACGCCCTGATGCACACTTGAAACCGATTAAAGGTTATATCCAGGTACTCAAAATCGCTATTTATGCGATTGCGGCGATTCTGATGATTGCCTCCCTGATTGACCGTTCGCCATTAATATTGTTATCCGGTTTGGGTGCAATGGCCGCGGTATTACTGTTGATCTTTCAGGACACATTGCTGTCACTGGTTGCCAGTGTGCAAATCAGTTCAAATGATTTGATCCGGGTTGGTGACTGGATTGAAATGGCCCCGCTCAATGCTGACGGTGATGTTATCGATATCGCGCTACATACCGTTAAAGTACAGAACTGGGATAAAACCATCAGCGTCATCCCCACCAAACGGTTTCTGACCGATCCGTTTAAAAACTGGCGTGGTATGCAGGAAGCTGGTGGGCGCAGGATTAAACGCAGTCTTTTGATTGATCAGCAAAGTATTCATTTTCTGTCAGAGGATGAACGCAAAAAACTGCACCGTTTCAGCCTGATGAATGACTATTTAAAGCAGAAACAGAAAGATATTGATGAATGGAATCAACAATTAGCGGAATGGGGTAAAGAACCCGTTAATACCCGAAGAATTACCAATATTGGCAGTTTCCGGGCTTATGTCGCCAATTATCTGAAGAATCATCCCAGCATTCATCAGAACTATACATTGATGTCCAGGCAACTTGAACCAACGGCCAATGGTCTGCCGTTAGAGATTTACTGTTTTACCAATACCACCAACTGGATTGAATACGAAGGCATTGCATCAGATATTTTTGACCATCTGTTGGCAATTATGCCGGAATTTGGTTTACGGGTGTTTCAGCAACCTAGTGGCTTTGATATGCGTGAACTTAGACCACAGCCATTGCCTCAGCAGGATCCTTCAGTCAGTCCAGCTTTGGGAGACGCCCCAAAAAAACAAGATTAAATCATTATTGACTTAATTCGCCCGGTTGCTACATCAGAGAAAGCTGACTGATTAAAAATGGATAGAAATCTTTCCACCGATAAACATAACGTAGCTCAGCTTATTCTGCTTTTGGCCGGATTAACGGCTATTGCCCCATTGGCAATTGATGCCTATCTGCCAGCAATGCCATTGATGGCATCTGAATTCGCTGTCAGCATTCACGATATTGAACTTTCACTGAGTTTATTTCTGGCCGGTTTTGCTGTCGGTCAGTTGACCGGCGGGCCTTTGTCCGATCACTTTGGTCGGCGTCGTGTCATCTTTGTTGGTCTCACCTTGTTCTGCATTGCCAGCATGGGCATTGTGCTCAGCCATACCCTTTATGGATTATGGATATGGCGAGTCATTCAGGCCATTGGTGGTGGTATGGCAATCGTTAACTCCTCGGCTGTAATTCGTGATATCAGCAGTGGTCGGGACAGCGCACGCTATCTCTCACATATGGCCATTATTATGATGATTGCCCCATTGATTGCCCCGCTAATCGGCACCCTTTGTCTTTATCTCGCTGGCTGGCATTCTATTTTTATTGTGTTATTTGTCTATGCATTGCTCATCGGACTGCTATTGCATCGCCTTTTGCCAGAAACCCGACAAATCAGTACCCACAAGACATCAGCGTTACGACGCTATATCGAAGTATTGTCGCACCGGAAAGCATTGGCCTATCTTGCAGCACAAAGTTTTACCTATGGAGGTCTATTTAGTTTTATTACCGCCTCACCATCGGTATATATGGTCTATTTTGGTGTTTCAGCTTCGGTCTATCCGTTCTTGTTTGGCATTAATGTGGTGATGATGATTGTAGTCAATCGCATTAACGTCAGATTATTACTTTTTTACGATCCGCCCTGCCTGTTAAGACTTGGACAAATTATCCAGGTCATTACCGGCGTATTGATGCTCATGTATATTCTGATCAGTCCAGATCCGTCATTAAGCATGATAGTTTTTGGCATCATGATATTTATTGGATCGCAGGCGCTTATCGTCTCCAATGCCATCGCCAGTACTGTGGAATTCTTTCCACGCAGCAGTGCTACCGCCACTGCTGTGCTGGGCTCGTTTGGTTTTTTATCGGGTGCAGCCAGTGGCTTACTGGTCAGTTCCCTGGGTGATGGCAGTCTTTGGCCAATGATTACTGTCATGACCGGCTGTGCAGTTTCAGGACTCACTCTTAAAACATTGATTTTGCGTAGCTGTCGTAATAATCCGCAAATAAAAAACGGCTGTTAACGTTGCATTAACCCTCAAACAACTAGATTGACTGTCATATTGACACTCATCTCTAGGGAGCGCGTTATCAGGTGAACGTTAACAGCCGACAACATTATTTAAAAAAACTGGTTTTTCTGCCATTACTGATGCTTACTGCATGCAGTATCACTCCAGAGCAACCGGATTATGCAGCGTTAATATCTGCAGAGCAGCAACGCGTTGAACAATGGCAGAATTTTCCGCAACAAACCGACGTCGCTTATCTGAATGATTTGATCGATACCGATATGTTTGACGGATTATTGCAAACAGCAATGAAATCCAATCCCAGTCTGCAACAAACCTTGCTCACCTTACAGATCCGTCAATCACAACTGACTCAGGCTTCAGCCGAAAAGCGCCCAATTATCAGCAGCGGATTTTCAGCACTCAACAGTAGTGGTACTGATGCCAGTTTTGGTGCCGATCTCAGTGTCAGCTGGCAAGCTGATTTATGGGGAAAACTGGCCGATAATGAACGTGCTGCAGAGCTTGATATCACCGAACAAAACCTGCTTTATCAGTCAGCACGTGACACGCTGGCTGCTGAAGTCATGCAGGTCTGGCTAACACTGATTGCCCAGCAACGAGCGATTAATATTGAACAGCAACGCAATGACAGTCTGCAGCAAACCGAAAGCTTTATTTTGCAACGTTACCGCCAAGGGCTGGGCACGCTTGAAGACCTGGATCTTGCTCGTAGCGCGGTCGCCACCTCTTCAGCCAGTGTGGAGAGCTTAACTGAAAACTATCGCCAGCAATCTATTCAGCTGAAAACCTTGATTGGGCAGGTAGATAATCCACAGTTTACTCTACCCATTAATTATCCCGAAGTAGTCATTCCGGAAATTGATCTGCCCCAACAATCATTGAATCGTCGGCCGGATCTGTTAGCGGCCTATGCGGCCATTCAAGCGGCCAGTGCCAGGACCGAGGTTGCCTATAAAGACTTGTTACCCAGTCTGAATCTGCAGGCAGTGTTAGAAGATGTTGGCAGCTCTCCACGCGCCAGTTTATTTACTGCCCCGGTATGGAGTTTACTGGGCCAGTTAACCGCACCGTTATATCAGGGCGGACAGTTACGTGCTGAGGCAGAAATTAGCGAATTGGATACAGCAATTGCCTATCAGCAATATCGTGACACTTTGCTCAATGCAGTAACAGAAATTGAGCAGGCTTTAAGTCAGGAACAGGCCTTGCTTAAACGCCAGCAACATATCGAAACCGCTTTGGCGAGTGCGGAAAATAATCTGCAACAGTATCAGGCTAATTATCGTAGTGGCTTATTTACTATTCTGGATCTGTTAACCGTGCAGCAGCAGACCTATGACTTGCAGGCACAACTTGATGATCTGATTTACCAGCGTTTATTAAATCGTATCTCACTGGGACTGGCTTTGGGGCTGGAGGTTAGAGCATGACCAAATTTGTTCAATGGCTGGTGTTTCTGGGTGCACTGCTTGTATTAGTTGGTGTTTATTTTCTGAGTCAATATCAAATTGATCGTTTTGCCAACCGTTCGTTACCTGTCCGTGAAGTCCCAGAAATACGACCTGAAGTCTCTGTAAAAACGGTTGAGCCGGCTACGCATCGATCACGTGTCAGTGCCTTTGGTGCCACAGAACCCCATTACACAATAAATCTGACCACGCAGGTTGCCGGACAAGTCGAACAGATATCGCCACAGTTTGAAACCGGCTACCGCCTGAAAAAAGGCGAACAGATGCTGCGTCTGGAAAACAGTGATTACCGTGCAGCGGTGGCCGCAGCCAAACAACAACTGGCGGAAGCACGGCTCGCTTATCTACAGGAAGAACGGCAAGGCTTGCAAGCAAAGGCAGAATGGCTGGCTTCCGGTTTGGAAGGAGATCCTGATTCGGAACTGGTATTACGTATTCCTCAATTAGCCAGTGCAGCGGCAAGTGTTGCCAATGCTGAAGCATTATTAACCAGCGCTGAAAAAGACATACAGCAAAGCCTGATCAAAGCCCCGTTTGATGCATTAGTGATCAGCCGCGATGTCTCACCTGGCAGTTATCTGCAAACCGGAACCCAGGTGGCATCCCTCTACAGCACTGACTGGGTTGAAGTAAAAGTCTCGCTGTCGGATCGTGAATGGCAGAGTCTGCCGGATGCCAGTACTTTAACCACAGGTGATTGGCCGGTGACTCTGCAGGCGGTTGAAGGTGCAGCTACCTGGCAGGGAAAAGTTCTGCGGATTGAACAACATCTGGATGGTACTACTCGACAACGTTCGTTGATTGTCGGGGTAGATAAACCGTTGGATCAGCAACCTGCTCTTTATCCGGGGGTATTTGTTGAAGTCAGTCTGGCAGGACGTCAGATGGATAATCTATGGCAGGTCCCAACGACCAGTCTTAGTCAACGGGGCGAGATATGGTACGTAACGGCCGACAATATTCTTGCAAAATTCCCCACCTCGCCTGTTTTCAGTGATGAAAACTACATTTATATACGCCCACCGCAACAACTGGCTGATTTTCCCCAACAGATTTTGTTACAGCCTATCAGCAGTTATGTAGAAGGCATGGCCGTGGCCCCGATTGAGATAGTAAATAATGAGTAAGCTCATCGGCCGTAGCGGTATTATCGGCTGGTTTGCCACCAATCCGGTCGCCGCCAATTTATTAATGTTAGTGGTGATTATCCTCGGCTTAATGTCGGTGGGTGATCTGCGTAAGGAGGCTTTTCCCAGCAGCGAACCGGACAGCCTGACTATTTCTATTTCCTACGACAGCGGTTCGGCGAAACTGTCCGAGGAAGGTCTGGCAATCAAAATTGAAGAGCAGCTGGAAGGCATCATCGGGATTAAAACCATTACCAGTGAGTCGACTCGCAGTGGGGTCACCGTCACGGTGGAAATGCAGAGTGGTTATGATCTCGACATCCTGATGCGTGATGTAAAAGCGCAGGTGGATGCCATATCGACCTTTCCGACAGAGGCTAAAAATCCTGTTATCAGCAAAGCTGAACGTGAAGAACATGCTATCTGGCTGCAACTCTACGGTGATACTGATCGCCATACCCTGCAGCAACTTGCCGAGTCTCTTAAGGCCGATTTGCTTAATAAGTCAACCATCAACCGGGTGACCATTTCCGGTTGGCTGGATCCGATGATGATGATTGAAATTGATGATGGCCGTTTGCAATCCTATGGCCTGTCATTAACGGATGTTGAAAATGCGATCAACACTAATTCGTCCACGCCACTGACAGCGGTATTACGCAATGAAAGTATTTATCTGCAGCTTAATGCTTCCGAACAGGCGTATTTAAAGGAGGATTTTGCCAAAATCCCGTTACTGACCGGCGATAACGGACAGCAAATCCTGCTAGGTGATGTAGCCGATATTCTTGATAGCTTTGATGATGATACCTCCATATTGTCTAGGTTTCAGGCTAAAGAAAGTATCGGGGTTCAGGTTGTAACCACCGGACTGGATGATATCGCCGACTCTGTAGCCGACGCCTATGATGTGGTGGAAGTCTGGCAAAACAGTAATAAACTGCCGGCTCAGGTTGAACTGGCCACCTGGTATGACCGAAGTACCAGCATTATGGATCGTCTGAGTTTATTGATTAAAAATGCACTGACCGGCATCGTGCTGGTGTTTGTGTTGCTTGCAGTATTTTTAAACCTGACTGTCGCCTTCTGGGTAGCAATGGGACTGCCATTTGTATTTCTCGGCACCTTATTTTTTATGGGCGACTCTTATGCCGGTTTATCGCTCAACTCCTTTACCACTTTCGGCTTTTTGATGGCTCTGGGCATTATTGTCGATGATGCGGTGGTGGTCGGTGAAAGTATTTATAGCGTTCGATCCCGGGAAGGTGACACGTTACGTAATACCATTAAAGGTACGATGAGAGTTGCCGTGCCCACAATGTTTGGCGTATTTACCACGGTAGTGGCTTTTTTTGCATTATCACAAATTGAAGGTCGGCTCGGCGAACTCTATTCGCAGTTTGCAGCGGTAGTTGCCATTGCCCTGCTGATGTCGTTGGTTGAGTCGAAATTAATTCTACCCGCGCATCTGGCGCATTTAAACACTCATAAAAAACCTTCACAAAACATACTGGCCACTGGATGGCGAAAAGTTCAGCAAGCGGCTGATGGCGGTCTACAGTGGTTTGCTGAAAAAATCTATCAACCGGCCATTGAGTTTGGTTTGCAGTTTCGCTATGGCGTAATAATGGTCTTCATGATGATATTTATCATCGTGTTTTCAATGCCGTTTAATGGCAATATCCGAATGAGTTTCTTTCCATCCATTCCGGGCGATACAGTACGGGCCAGCATTGCCATGCATAAAGATGTCAGCTTTGGTCGCACCCACGAAACCCTGCTGATGATGGAACGCACAGCCTATGAAACCGATAAGGCTCTGCAAGCTGATAAGGATGCAAACACTACCGGTATAGCCAATCTGCAACTGATATCCCAGGCGGATCACAGTGGTGGCGTCACGGTAGAGTTGGCCGAAAATTCACCTTATGATTTGGTTGAGTTTCGCAGAGAATGGGAAAAGCGGGTTGGAATGCCGGAAGCTGTACGCAGTTTACGGATCCAGAGTGGCCGCCAGGCAGATGATGCATTGCGGGTGGAGTTACGTTCCAACGATGATGATGTTCTGACGCTGGCAGGCGCAGAATTGTATAAATTACTGGAACCAATGCCGGGTATTATTGGTTTGGAAGATAATCTGCAACCCGGTCAACCTCAGTTACAACTTAAACTCAATCAGCAGGGCCGTGCATTGGGTCTCAGTACCGATGAACTTGCCAGACAGATCCTGCAGGGCTTTAGCGGACAGGTCGTGCAGCGTTACCAGCGAAACAGCGATGAAATTGAAGTCAAAGTCCGTTACCCGGAAGCAGACCGACAAAACCCCGCTGATGTGTTGAAATCCAGAGTAAGACTGGAGGATGGCACGGTTATTCCGTTATCCAGTGTGGCTGATGTCAGTTATGGCTTTACCCGTGACAGCATTACCCGGATTGATGCTAAGCGAGCCATCTATCTATCCGCTGATGTAGATAAGGATTTACTCTCCATCACCGAATTTGTTGCTCAGTTAAAACGGGATGTTGTGCCCCAGCTGGAAGCCAAATATCCAGGTCTGACCATCTATTTTGCCGGTGAAGCGGCTGAACAGGAAGAAACACAATCTTCAATGTTAAATCTGTTTTTACTGGCCATGCTGGGCATTTATATGCTGCTGGCAATACCGTTGAAATCCTATATTCAACCGCTGTTAATCATGACCGCTATACCGTTTGGTATTGTCGGCGCATTACTCGGGCACTGGATGAATGATCTGTCATTGGGAATATTATCGCTCAACGGTATTATCGCTCTGAGTGGTGTTGTGGTGAATGACAGTCTGTTATTGGTCTCAAGATTTAATGATTTAAAACAGGAATATACTGATATACGTCAGGCCATTATGTTATCGGCCAGAGATCGTTTGAGAGCGGTATTACTGACCTCTTTCACCACCTTTGCCGGACTGATGCCATTGCTAGGCGAAACGTCCAGGCAGGCACAGTTCCTTATTCCAGCGGCGGTATCATTGGCCTATGGCATTATGTTCGCCACCGTGATTACCTTGATATTGATTCCGTTGTTATTGATGATTCAGCATGATGTGGCGCAATATTTTCATCGTGGTAGCAAAGTGGTATTACCCGCAACAGAACAAGGACCGGCATCATGATTAGTGTATTACTTATTGAAGATGATCTCGATCTGGCGCAAACCGTGATGGATTATCTGCAACTGGAGGCCATCAGCTGCGATCATGCCAGTAATGGCGCTGCAGGTCTGAATTTATTACAACAGAATTATTATGATGTGCTGTTGCTGGATCTGAATCTGCCACGTATTGATGGTTTGACAGTGTGTGAGCGTCTGCGTAGTGAAGGTTCAGATATCCCCGTTTTAATGCTCACTGCCCGCGATCAGCTTATTGATAAACAGGCAGGTTTTGCCGCCGGTACCGACGATTATCTGGTTAAACCGTTTGAACTAAAAGAGCTGGTAATGCGTATTCAGGCATTATCACGCAGACGAAGTGGTCAGACACAATTATTGCGTTGTGGCGATCTGCAAATGAATTTACAGCAACGCCAACTCAGCAGAGCCGATATCAACCTGCATCTATCCCCTATCGGCTGGCGAATTCTGGAGTTGCTGCTACGGGAATCACCCAATGTGGTCAGCCGGCAACGACTGGAGATAGCAATATGGGGTGAGGAAGTGCCGGACAGTGACAGTCTGAAAGTGCATCTGCATCATTTACGTAAAACGATTGATGGAGGCTTTGATACAGGATTACTTCAGACTATCCCGGGTATTGGCATTGCCATCAGGGCTGATAATGAAAGCTAAAATAAGTCTTAAACGACTAATAACCTTAAGTTTTTTATTATTTGGCGGCACCATTGTGCTCGGTTATTCATTATTAAGCGCCCATTTTTTTATTCGTGGCATGGATAATATTGTGACAGGCGGGATGGAAAACGCTGCGCTGACCTATCTTGCCAGTAACAAACCCCTGGCGGAAAATGAACTGGTTAATTTTCGCGGTAGTCAGTTATCCAGACGATGGGAGGCACAACCTGCAGACATTCGACAGGTGTTTACTGATCCCCCAACGCGCAGTGGTGAATTAATCAAGCGAGATGATTCTCACTGGTTTGAACGCCCGGACAAAGTCTATTTTGCCCTCAAAGTCGATTTGGAAAACCAGTCGGTTTATATCAGCAGAACCCTCTCCCGGGAGAATGTATCCAGCCTGGTAGGTCGTAATATGGCCGATAGCATGCGTTTATTATTAGGCGTCAGTGCATTAATTGCCTTGACGCTAATGCTGATCACCTGGCTATTGATGCGGAGTATCTCGACACCAGTAGCCCGGCTGAATAACTGGACACAATCATTAACCCCGGAGAATCTGTCCCAGCCGCCACCGGACTTTCTCTATCCGGAACTCAATCAAATGGCCAGACTGATCCAGAACAGTCTGTCATCGGTTCAGCGCAGCCTGGATCGTGAGCACCGCTTCCTGCGCTATACCAGTCATGAACTGCGTACACCTATCAGTGTTATTCGTAATAATATCGAGTTGCAGTACAAAGTATTACAACAGTCCGCTTCCAGTTTGAACCCGATGCAAAAGGATATTGCCGACCGGATTGATCGTGCCAGTATTACCATGCAGCATCTCACGGAAACTTTGCTCTGGTTAAGCCGTGAAGATAACGAAAAACTACCTGAATCAGTAGTAGAGATTGATAAACTGCTGTTGGAAATCACCGCAGAGATGCGTTATCTATTGCGTGATAAAACCGTTGAATTGATTGTAGAAACCCACCCCTATCAATGTTCAATAAGTGCCGTGGCAGCACGAATTGTCTTAGGTAATCTGATACGCAATGCATTCCAGCATACCTGGGAAGGTCAGGTCATTATCAGCCAACAGGGATCCCAGATCAGTATTGTAAATCGACAGTTTAATGCTGATATTGATGTTGCACCGACTGAATTGGGCTTTGGCCTTGGCCTGCAACTCACTGCTCAATTAACCGAAAAACTCGGCTGGTCTTATCAGAATATTGCCAATGAAAATGGCCACAATGTGATTCTTGATATAACACCTCGTGAAACCAGCTAGGTTTTACTGACAAACTGACGATAAAACTGTATTGCAGTGCGTCCACTATGACTGGCCCGACGCATGGCAAATTGCTTGGCCTGTTCGTGCAATAAATCCCGATCAACAGCGATATTCACAAACAGGCTGTCAACCATGTCCAGGTAGGTATCCCAACTATGGGGATAAAATGAAAGCCACAGACCAAAGCGGTCTGATAAGGCTAGTTTGTCTTCAAGGCTGTCAGTATAGTGAACCTCACCATCGACCACCCGACTCGCCTGATTTTCAGATTGCTGCTCGGGCATCAGATGTCGACGATTCGATGTGGCATAAATCCGTACATGTTCTGGCGGTAATTCCAGTCCACCTTCCAGCAGACTTTTAAGCGGTTTGAAGCCCTCATCACCCTCTTCAAATGACAAATCATCACAAAAGATCACAAAGCGAAAAGGTCTGTCTTCCAGATCATCAAGAATTTCCGGTAACCAGTTAAGTTCAGCTTTATCAATCTGCAGAATACGTAATCCCTGATCGGCAAACTGATTCAACACCGCTTTAATCAGTGATGATTTACCGGTTCCCCGTGCCCCCCATAACAGAGCATGATTACTGGTTTCTCCCTCAACAAAACGACGGGTATTTTCCACCAGTTGCTGCTTTTGCTGCTCAATACCGATCAGCTGATCCAGTTGAACAGGATCCAAACGGGTAATGGCTTTAAGTTTTTGGCTGTGCGCACGCCAAACGGCAGCATGTATTTGATGCCAATCCAGGTTATTCATCTGTTATCTTCCTGTGGTCGAACTAAACACTATGATGTTATCTGGGTTGGATTCACGTCAACTGCTTAATTCAAATGCGATCGGCACTTTCACTTCCAGTTGCTGCTGTGACATCTCATCTGGAAAAGCCGGTAACGGCTGGGCTTTTTCCAACATTTCCAACACCGCCCGATCCAGCCGCTGATATCCCGAACTGGCCTCAATACGTGATTCACTAATGTGACCATTGCGGGTGACAATAAAAAATAACTGTACTACGCCCTGTTCACCGCGCCGTCTGGAAATACCGGGATAACGTTTTTGTTCTGCCAGCGTTCTGGCCAGCAAATTGAAATAGGTCTGTTGTGCGGCTTGTTGCAATGCAGAATCAGCCTGACTTGATATCGAACTGCTCTCGGCAGATTCGCCCAGATCGGCAATTTGCGTTTTCTCCAGCTGTTTTTCAGAATTTGCTGTATTTATTTGAGCCGGTTCAGAGGTGGCGGCAAGGATTTCTGAGGTATTCTGCTTGAGTTCAAGTTTATCCTCTGGTGGCGCAGAATTGACCGCCTTTTTTATTTCCGTTTGCTGTAATGGTTTTACCACTTCTGTTCTACTGGTTTTGTGTTCCATTGAAACGGAAGCAGTATCAGGTTCCTGTACCTGGCTAATTGCCGATTCTTCCCTAATATCTGTCTTTTTTTCAGCTACCGCCGTGGCCTGTTGTTTTTCCATGGTGGTGGGTTCAAGCATGCTGATATCAATTTCAATACCGACTTCATCAACCGGCGCAACAGGTTGCAGCTGGTGAGGGTATTTAATCGTATATATGCCAAATGCAAACACATGGATTGACATGGCACTTAAAATAGCCAGAAACCAGTAACGAAATTTAATCATTTCGCCTGGACTGAGTTTGAGTAGCCAAAGAAACTTTCAATACACCGGCCGCACGTACTTGTTTAAGTAAATCCGTTAACTCACTGGCGGGCACGGATGCATCGGCTTTCACCAGTAATTTAAAAGACTGGATATCGTTAGTTTTGGATATTTTCTGTTTCAATATTTTGGTTAAAGCGCTGGCTTCCAAAAAAACATCATCCATCGCCAACGGGCCTTTAGCTGACACGAACAAAATGGCATCGTGTTCTTGCAGGGCTGATTGCTGCTGAGATGTTGGGGGTTGGATTTTCAGCAGTTCACTGCTGCTTAATTGACCCGCGATCATAAAAAAAATAAACATCAGGAACACAATGTTAATCAATGGGATCATATTGTCATCAAGCTGATGGCCTGGGGCTCTTCGGATGGGGATAAGGGTCATAGGGCTAACCCTGCCAAACTGACTTTGTCGATTCCAATGGCTTTTAACTGATCGATAAAATCAATCATTTGCTGCGTGGTCACAGCTTCAGCAACTGATACAACAAAAATCCCGGGAGGATCTTTAGCAAGTTGCTGTTTTATTGGTGTGAGCTCTGATACAGGATAACGTCGATTATCGTATTCATACTCGCCAGCGGCCGTTAACAGCAGAGCGTGCTGATTACGTATTTTATCGGTATCGTAGGATTCGCTGGCCGCTGTAATATCCAGCTGCCGCCAATGGGTAAATCCTGAAGACAGCATAAAAAACAGTAACAGGATGAAGACCACATCAATCAAAGGTGTCAGGCTAATTAACCGACGTTTTGCAGCCAGAGGTTGTTCAAGCAACATTTTTATAGTGGTTAGCGGGTTTTGTTGTTGAGGTGTTTATCAATGGTGCATGGGTAAAAACCTGTGTGACCCCATCATTAATCAAAACGGCAACCCGTTCCGTTTTACGTTCAAGCCAGTTATGGGCAACAACAGCTGGTATCGCCACTCCAAGCCCCACTGCAGTAGTCAATAATGCCTGCCAGATACCTCCGGAAAGTACCGAAGGATCGATCTGACTGCCTGCCAGTTCCATCTGCTGAAATGCCAGGATCATGCCGAGCACAGTTCCGAACAACCCTAATAACGGACTCAAACTGGCAATCACTTCCAGCGGTCGCAGATAACTGCGTAGTTGATTGATACGTAAGCTGGCAACACGCTGTAGCTCTTCTTTCAGCAGTTCCTTAGGAATTTCGCCCTGTCTAAGACCTTCCATACTAAGTGCCAGTAGTTCATCCAGTGGCTTGGAGATTTTCAGCAGCGAGAGTGCCTGTTCCGGTTCATTTTGTTTCCACAGCAAAATGGCTTTTTTGGCCGTTGTCGTAGATTCTGGCGATAACAACATTATTTGCCAGATTTTGATTAACACAATGCTGACCGCGATGACCGAAAACCCCAATAAAATCCAGACAACGGGGCCACCAATTTCCAGTAATTGCTGCAACAACTTCAAGAAAGATGGTGTTTCAACCTCATTTATCACGCAGCAGACCCCTGACAGAAGTCATAGCAGTTACCAACATCGACAAGTTCCTTTGATTAAAACAGCATTAATGATAATAGTTATCATTAAGCTTTGCAAAGAAATCTTCGACCCGGCGCGATATTTTTACTGTTGTATCAAATGGATAGCATTCCGCAGTAATGACAGTCCGATATGTTCACCACGTTGTAAATGATTGCGTTCTACCACATGCTCAGGAATATCCATCTGTATCAACAGCGGGTTGTGTCCGGTAACTTTCAGCAACACGGTGGTAATGCCGCGCAAGGTAATCATATCGTCAATTATTGCCTGCACCGGATTCTCCTGCTCACCCCGGGAAGGACGACGACGTTGATGTAGCAGAATTTTACTCGGTGCAATAATCCAATAAACGTTGCTGCCCACAGCGAAATCGGTATCGGCTATCTCCAGCAACTGCTCACACCATTGCAGTTTTTTCTGACCTTCGACCAGCACTATTTTCCCTTCAAACACATTACGGGCATCGGTCAATCTGGCCACATTCAGGCTTTGTGGCCGATTCAATACATCTTCAACCGTACCCTGCTGCAGGGTTTTTCCCTGATGAATGACACACATCTGATCGGCCAGCATCGCTGCTTCATCCAGATCATGTGTCACCAGAATAATCGGCATCGATAATTGCCGACGTAAAGCATGTAACTCCAGATAGAGTTTGCGACGGGTAACTTTATCAACTGCCGAAAACGGCTCATCCAGTAATAAAACTTCCGGATCGCGTGCCAAAGCTCTGGCTAATGCCACTCGCTGTTGCTGTCCACCGGATAACTGTGAAGGAAAACGAGATTCCAATCCACGTAAATGCACCTGTTCCAGCAGCGCTCTTACCTTATGTTCCTGAGGCGTTTGCATGGCCAGCAAAATATTCTGCATAACGGTCAAATGTGGAAATAACGCATAATTTTGAAACACCATGCCCACACGTCGCTGTTGTGGCGAGTAGTTAAGTTCATGGTTGCTATCAAACCAGATAGTTTGAGAGCGGATAAGTCCTTGTTGGGGTTTATGTAAACCTGCTATACAACGTAGCACCGTAGTCTTGCCCGAACCGGAAGGTCCAACTAACGCCAGCATTTCTCCGGCGGCACATTCTAGTTGTACTTCCAGTGGAATTGGCTGTTGCTGCTTAATGGTGGCTTCAAGCATACTAGACCCGCATTAATCGGTGGTTAAATCGGTAAATTGCCGTGACCGTTATAACAGCAATTGCCAGTAAGATTAATGACATCTGCATGGCCTGTTGCTGATCAAATGCCAACACACTGTCATAAATTGCAATCGACAGGGTTCGAGTCTCCCCGGCTATATTGCCACCTATCATCAACACCACGCCAAATTCGCCCAGCGTATGACAAAAACTCAGAATCAATCCGGTTAAAATCCCTGGCCAGGCTAATGGTAATTCAATTTTGATAAAGGTTTTCCAGCGAGATAATCCACTACACCATGCTGCTTCACGTAATTCAGGAGCAATATTTTCCAGCGCTCTGAGCATTGGCTGTACAGCAAACGGTAAACTGTAAATTATCGAAGCAAACCACAATCCGCTAAACGAAAAGGCAAGATTGTCGCCGGTAATGCTATAAAAAAGTTTTCCTGCCGCACTGTTACTATCCATTCCCACTAACAGGAAATAGCCCAATACGGTCGGTGGCAGGACTAATGGTAAGGTAATCAATGCTTCAGCCAGATATTTCCCGCGAAACCTGCCTCTGGCCAGGCTGTAAGCCAATATCAACCCTATTGGTAACAGACTCAAGCTAGTGGCTAGCGCCAGCTTCATTGATACTTCAAGGGCCTGCCAATCCATCGTTCAGGGATTCCCGGTAATGGGAAGATAACCATGTTTGATAAAAATTTTGCCGGCCGCTTCGCTGGTAATGAACTTAATAAACGGTTCAGCAAGCAATGACGCATCTTTGGTGATGATCAGCTGTTGGGACAACTCACCAGGTAATTTAATATAACGCCCCTGCTGTTTGATTTTCTCCTGAGTCATATACGGATACGGCAATATGGCTGCATCGACATTACTGGTCAGAGCAAACTGCAGCGTCTGTGAAGCACTTTCTGCCAGTAACAGCTGTGGTTGAATCGTCTGCCAAATATCCGCTTCCATCAACAGGTGTTGTGCGAGTTTGCCGTATGGCGCATGTTTAGGATTGGCAATCGCAAATTTTTCCAGCTGATTCTGTTCAATAGCCTGTTTTAGACCTTGAAGCTGATTATCCAGGTTTAATGATGAGTACTGATTAGCAAATAACACTATTTCACTGTGCGCATAGTTGATACGTTGCCCACGATGTTTCTGCTGTTCCATTAAAATATCAATAAACAACGGATTTGCTGAAAAAAATACATCATAAGGCGCACCATGAATTATCTGTGTCGCCAGATTTCCTGACGCGCCGTAAGTTACATTAATCTTATGGTGAGAAGAGTGTTCATATTCACGTATCAATTCAGGTAAAACAAACCGCAAATTGGCAGCCGCGGCCACTCTGAGTGTATCTGCGCTCGCCCCCATGGAGACTAGCAGCAACATAGCCAAAAAGGTTTTAATGAACTTGTTTCGCATTATTCATTCCAAAAAAAAGCCCCGCAGTGCGGGGCTTTTAAGTCTAACTTAACTGACTGCGTTAGTCTGCAGTAACTTCGTTAACAGCTTTCATGCTCAGACGAATACGGCCCTGGCGATCAACTTCCAGTACCTTAACGTCAATCATGTCACCTTCAGAAAGTTTATCGCTGACATTTTCCACACGCTCATCAGAGATTTGTGAAATATGTACCAGACCATCTTTACCCGGCAGAATAGTAACAAACGCACCGAAATCCATCAGCTTGGCAACACGGCCCTGATAGACCTTGCCGACTTCAACTTCTGCAGTGATTTGCTCAATACGGTGCAGAGCATCCTGACCGGCATTGAAATCTGAAGAGAAAATCATCACGGTGCCATCATCCTGAATATCAATGGTCGCACCGGTTTCTTCGGTGATTGCCCGAATAGTTGCACCACCTTTACCGATCACATCACGGATTTTATCCGCATGAATTTTCACAGTGATAATACGTGGAGCAAATTCAGACATTTCCTTACGGTGCGTTGAAATCACTGCATTCATTTTTTCCAGAATATGCAGACGACCATCACGGGCTTGTGCCAGTGCAGTACGCATGATTTCTTCGTTGATACCTTCAATCTTGATATCCATTTGCAGTGCGGTAACACCTTTCTCGGTACCGGCGACTTTAAAGTCCATATCACCCAGGTGATCTTCATCACCCAGAATATCAGTCAATACGGCGTAACCATCCGCTTCTTTAATCAGACCCATCGCAATACCGGCTACTGGTGCTTTAATTGGTACACCGGCATCCATTAA
>SWCD01004203.1_pt1 | contig 40398 bp, 36 predicted proteins | sample 4693011 | NCBI WGS metagenome assembly SWCD01 (sample SAMN10267278, study PRJNA491770) | bioreactor metagenome | isolation source: DHS bioreactor inoculated with marine | place: Japan: Omine Ridge, Nankai Trough
TGTCAATTTCAATATCTCAATGAACTTTTTGTCTCTCTTTTGCTCGCTTTCAAATCGTGTTTTGTAGTCACTCATTGTTTTAGCGGGTGCAAATGTACAACTCTTTTTTAAACCTGCAATACTTTTTAAAAAATATTTCAAAAATTTTTAAGAGCGTTGTTTTTTGCTTTTTTGAACGTCTGAATCTGTTCTTCTAAGCGGGTGCAAATATAGAACCCTTTTCCGTTCCCGCAAACTTATTCAAAAGGTTTTTTCGGTAAATTTTATCAACAAATAATAACGTTTTGAAACCTAGATTTTTAGTAGTCAAATTTTTTTTCTCTAGGGATAAATTGACTTTTAAGGCACAGTTAAATTAGTTTTTAGGCCAAGGCACTGTTATGCTGATTGTTATGAAAATATAAAAGAGCGAATTACAAACATAACATGTTTTAAGTGAATACGCAACTACCTGATTGCCTTAGTTATTAACAGTTTTTTTGTTCCAATGTGCCTTTAAATCGAGATAGTCTATTGGGAATGCAGGATTTTGTCGTTCGAGTTTATTTTCTTGAAAGGATCTTTCCAGAATATCTTCAATTAAATAGTCTTCTTTTATCTCAAAAGGCTTGTATTCTTCTTTTAATGAGATTTCAAAAAGACTGGCCGTTGTGTTATACCAAAAAGCTCGCCAACCCGTGCGTAGTTCTTTTACAAGCTCAAAAGCTGTGCGACCGGTCTGTCTGTGGATAAGCTTTACTAATATCTGACCTTCGGTGTGGGTCAATTTCTTTAGCTTTTCTGAAAATTCGCCTTCTACGTATTTCTGAATACGCTTGGTATATCGTTTTTTGTCCCTATTGCTTTCAATTGTCTTCAACCGTTCGGTCATAGTGGTCAAACGTTCCGAGGCCAATTTGGCGTAAGGATATACTTTTCTGGTTTTTCGGCGAAGGATGAGATAACGCCTTCTGTCCTGCTCTGATTTAAATTTTAGTTTGTCTAACAAAATCACTTCATCAAGATCAATCATTTCACGAGCTATAGTATCGCCCTCGATTATATAATACATAACCTCTGTAGAATCCTTTTGTTTTTTTAAAAATTCGGTATCCGTCTGACCATATATAGGGCTCAGGTTAAAGAACAGTACACATATATATATAGGTATGAAAATCTTCATTTATAAATTTTTATATGAAAAGCTATACATCATCCAAAAACGTTCCAAAAATAAGCAAATTGCCTTGTTGGTCTTAATAAGAAATTACTAATTTTACCACACTTGAATCTTTTCAGAAAAATGAATTTATGACTACATCAATATTGAATGACAAATCACTTAAATTTTTAGAGGAATATTTAAACAATGCGGCGCCCACAGGCTATGAATGGGACGGACAAAAACTGTGGATGCAGTACCTCAAACCCTATGTAGATGAGTTTTTTACAGACACCTACGGAACAGCGGTTGGAGTAATCAATCCAAAGGCGAAATTTAAAGTTGTAATTGAAGGACACGCTGATGAAATTTCGTGGTATGTTAATTATATATGTGACAATGGGCTACTTTATGTAATAAGAAATGGTGGCAGCGACCACCAAATAGCACCTTCAAAAATTGTAAATATCCATACGAAGAACGGAATAAAAAAGGGCGTTTTTGGATGGCCTGCTATCCACACACGCGATAAATCAAAAGAAGAGCCCCCAAAACCCGAAAACATTTTTATAGATGTGGGGGCAAAAAACAAAGAAGAAGTTGAGAAAATGGGGATCCACGTGGGCTGCGTCATTACGTATCCCGATCAATTCCATATTTTAAACGAGGATAAATTTGTTTGCCGAGCCTTGGATAATAGAATGGGCGGTTTTATGATTGCCGAGGTGGCCAGATTGCTGCACGAGAACAAAAACAAACTTCCTTTTGGTCTTTATATTACCAATTCAGTACAAGAAGAAATAGGACTACGAGGCGCCGAAATGATTGCAGATCGAATTAAGCCAAATGTGGCAATAGTTACCGATGTAACGCACGACACCACTACCCCAATGATTGACAAAAAGAAACAGGGCCTGGCAGAAATTGGTTGTGGTCCAGTAATCGCCTATGCGCCCGCCGTCCAACAGAAACTGCGGGATCTTATAGTTGATACTGCCGAAAGAAAAATGATTCCCTTCCAGCGAGCAGCACTTTCTAGAGCTACTGGGACTGATACAGATGCCTTTGCGTATAGCAATGGCGGGGTGGCAAGTGCATTAATTTCATTGCCATTGCGGTATATGCACACTACAGTGGAAATGGTCCACCGTGATGATGTTGAAAATGTCATTAAGCTTATTTATGAAACCCTGTTGAATATAAAAGATGGAGAGACTTTCAGTTATTTTGAATAATAAAAATGAAAACTTAGTAGGTTAATCCTTACTTCTGAATCAAAAGAAAGACCGCTAGAATCTAAAATTTGTAGCGGTCTCTTTTTTGTTATATTTACCGCAAAATCCAGCAAACCTTGTTATTCAATTCCTTTTCATTTGGATTGTTTCTTCCCATTACCCTCCTGCTCTATTGGGCTGTGGGTTTTAAAAGAATAAAAGCACAAAACCTCATTGTGCTTGCAGCTAGCTATTTTTTTTACGGGCTGTGGGATTGGCGATTTCTTTTTTTAATAGTCGCTAGTTCTTTGGTAGATTATTTTGCCGCACTAGCTATTAAAGGTTCTGAGAGTTTTAGTAGAAAAAAAATCTTTCTTTATAGCAGTATTATTTGGAATTTGGGAGTACTCTTTCTTTTTAAATATTACAATTTTTTTATTGATGAATTCGCGTTGCTTTTCAATATGCAACAGGGAGAATATGCTTTTAGCACACTAAACCTAATACTTCCGGTCGGGCTAAGTTTCTATACTTTCCAAACTATGAGTTATACCATAGATGTGTATAAAAATAGAGTTTCGCCTACCAATAATTTACTTAACTTTTTGTGTTTTGTGGGTTTCTTTCCTCAATTGGTCGCTGGGCCAATTGAAAAAGCCTCTGATTTGTTGCCGCAATTCAGCAAAAAAAGATCTTTTGATACAGATCAAGTTAAAGAGGGTCTGCGCCAAATACTTTGGGGGCTGTTTAAAAAAATGGTGATTGCTGATAACGCCGCTTATGTTGTAAATATGGTATATGCAAGTCCCGAAGACTATGGTAGTTTGTCGTTGCTTTATGCTTCGATACTTTTCTTTTTTCAAATTTATGGTGACTTTTCGGGTTATTCAGATATCGCCATAGGTACCGCAAAACTTTTTGGTTTTAAACTGAGTAAAAACTTCAACATTCCCTACTTGGCAAAAAGCGTTACGGAATTCTGGCAGCGTTGGCATATTACCCTCACACGGTGGTTTACGGATTATGTATACTTCCCAATAATTCAAAAAAACCTGCGCAGTAACACACGCCGTAATATTGCTGTCTATTTAACCATGGGACTCATTGGTCTTTGGCACGGAGCCGACTGGACTTTTGTGATTTTTGGACTTTTTCAAGGGTTTTTGATTGTTTTGGAAAGAACCCCTTTAACAAAGGATAGAAAATCAAGTCTATTTCATAAGTCTTTAAAACTAAGTTTTCTGCTGCCCCTCTTTTTTGTTCTTATAGCTAGTTTATCCTCAATCCTTTTCAGAAGTCAGAATATTGATGACGCCTGGGTTGTGGTCCAGCGTATCTTAAGTTTTATTCCCAGTACACAAATTAGTCAATTAATAAATAAATATTTTTTGATATTTACCGCATTGATGCTGATTTCTGAAATATTAACCCGCCATAAGGATTTTCCGTTAAGTCAATTGGAAAAATATATCAGACGGCCCCTTCGTTGGATTATATATTATATATTTATTTTTATCATTTTTCAATATGCCGGATTTCAAGAAGATTTTATCTATTTTCAATTTTAGTAAATCAATACAAGAGTTCTTAAAATACTGCGTATTTTTTTTCACTCCTGTCGTAATGACGTATTGTCTCTTGGAGGTTTTAGCCCTGCAAATTCCAATTACATTCAAAGTTGTGGGAGATTATCTAGAATCAAACTCTACCAAAATTGAGCTAGTTGCTCTAGGTTCTTCACAAGTAAAATGCAGTTTTAATCCTGCTCTTTCACATGTACCTGCAATTAATATGGCTTCATCTTCCCAACATCATAAGGAAGATTATTTGATTTTAAAAGGTGTTATAGATAAGCTTCCAAAACTAAAATATATCTTGTTTGAGGTTTCATACATGCACTTGGAATTGCCTTATCACTCCCAAAATTACTGGAAAAACAATATTTACTTGAATTATTATGGAATCAATACTTTTGAACGAAAAACCTATTTTAAGGATGAGCTTGTTTATCTTTCCAATTCTCGATTTTATTCTTCTAAATTAAAAGATTACTATTTTTTTAATAACAAAAAAGATAGAGCTCAATTAAATGAATTTGGTTTCGACACCAATAATTATTATGGTTCATTCCATAAATTAAATTACGATACTATTCAAATTCAAAATAGATTTTTCAAGATTTATACCCATGAAAATTTAGACGTTTTTAAAACTAATACTGTCTATCTCTATAAAATGCTTGACTATATGCAAGAAAGAAATTTGAAAGTGATAATTACCACTATGCCTTTATATAAAAACTATCTTAAAAAGAGAAACCCAAACATCGTACGCCGTCGCGACAGTGTGCTGTCAGAGATTTTGAAAAAATATAAAAATGTAACTATTTTGGATAAAGAAACCGATACGCTTCAATTTAAGGCAAAAGATTTTTTAAACGAAAACCATTTAAATCCCGATGGCGCGAAGAAGTTCACAGCCTTAGTGAACCGAAAATTGGATAGTTTGCATTAATACTCTTTCAACTTTTCAAAATAAATCTTCGCTTCCTTTATCACTTTCGGCGCCAGAATAATAGTTGCCGTCATTGTAGGGATAGCCATCAATGCAAAGAAAGTATCAATCAAATTTATCATCATACTTAAAGAAGTGGTTGCTCCCACAAGGATACTAAGTATATAGAAATAGTTATAAATTCCTTTGTTTTTTACCCCAAAAAGAAAGGCCATGCACTTACTGCCATAGTAGGAATATGAAAAAAGCGATGAGATACTAAAAATCGCAATACACGCCAATAATCCATATTTACCAAAGGTTGGCATACTTTCCTCAAAAGCTGAAGCCGTTAAGCTCACCCCATTTGCATCGCTGCTTTGCCACACGCCCGTAACCAAAATTGCCAAAGCTGTCAAAGTGCAAATGATCAATGTATCAATTGCAGGGCCCAACATTGCCACTAAACCTTCACGAATTGGCTCGTTGGTTTTTGCAGCGCCGTGGGCTATAGGTGCAGTTCCTATCCCCGCTTCATTTGAGAAAGCACCACGACGGATTCCCAAAAGAATAATTCCGCCAATAACTCCGCCCAAAAAAGCATCTCCTTTATAAAAATTTGCGGAAAAGGCGTCGGTAAAAATTAATCCCAAATATTTTGGAACAACATCTATATGCACTCCGAGAATAATCAGCACCAGAGCAAAATAGAGCACGACCATGGCAGGAACCATTTTGGAGGCAGTTTTGCTAATTCGCGACAACCCACCTAAAATAACAAAGGCAGTTATTGTAGCCAAAACAAGCCCAATAATTAAATCTGTTTTAAAACCACTGTAAAGTCCGGCAGGTTTCAAAAGAATGTCGTTGATGGCCTGTGTAAGTTGATTTACATTGAAAACCGGCAAAGCTCCAACCAATCCGGCAACACTAAACAGAACGGCCATTGGCATCCACTTTTGGCCCAATCCTTCAGTAATAAAATACATGGGCCCACCTTGAATTTTTCCGTCACTGTCCTTACCTCGGTAAAGAATGGCAAGCGTGGCAGTGAAAAATTTAGTGGACATTCCAATTACCGCACTTACCCACATCCAAAAAACAGCTCCGGGCCCGCCAATGGCAATTGCCACGGCAACTCCAGCAATATTTCCCATTCCCACAGTAGCAGAAAGTGCAGTTGTCAATGCCTGAAAATGTGTGATTTCACCAGCATCGCTTTCACTATCATACTTTCCTCTGAGCACTGCAATTGCATGACCCAAATAACGAAATGGTAGAAATTTAATCCTAATTAAAAGGTACAATCCACCGCCAATCAAAATAATCAATAGTGGCAAACCCCAAGCATAAGAGGCCATTTCGGCAATAAAATTATCTATACTTTCCAAAAGGAGTGATTAAAATTTATAACGAATGTAAGTTTTAAATTTTTAAAATTAACGAGGAAATTGTTACTTGCAGCACCAAATGAAAAAACAACTAACCATTTTCCTTCTTTCCGTCACCTTTTTCTCTTTCGCTCAAACTGAGAACGATTGGAAAAAAAGTGCTTTTACTTTTACCCCTGAAATTCTCTTAGGGCTTACTATGGAAGCCAACCACGGTTTTCCCGATACTCAATTACAGAAACAAATTATCCTTAATTTTGGACGCAATCATATAAACAACCCGCAACAATGGGCACAGCGACTAAAAGCTCCAAAAACAGGGTTCTCGATAGGAATAACCGATTTTGGAAATTTGGATAGCTTAGGGTATGCTATTACCGCAATGCCGTATATAGAATTTAAAGCTTTTGGAAGTGAAAAATGGAGCGTATTGACTGGAATGGGAGCTTCTTATTTCACAAAAAAATTTAATGCAGAAACAAATCCTCTAAATCAAGCTGTAACCACTGATGTTACTTGGGCTTTCAGAATGTATCTTTACTATAGATTTCTTTCATTAAAAAGTTCCGATTTGCGGGTTGGCTTGGGGTATTCACATCATTCCAACGGACACACGCGTTTGTTGAACCAGGGATATAATTCATTTTTGTTGAGCCTTTCGGCAACTATAAAAAATCCTTTAAAATATCCAGAAATTGATTCTGAAGAAAATATTCCACTATACAAAAAGACAGTTCATAATTACTTCGCCTTGCGCGGTGGACTTGGACAGAATGTTTTTGCATTGGCTTTTAACGACAAAAAAAATGTTTATACCATCGCTGGCGAATATGGTCGTGTCTATAATAAAACCTTTAAAATTGGATTAGGTTTTTACTATCGCTTCTACCAGCATTATTACGATTATATTGAAGGAAATGAATCTTTGGTGCAGGCCGGAAGGGAGTTTGATTATTTCAAAGGCAATCCTTGGTATTATGCATCCAATCTGGGTATATCCGTACACGGCGAAATATTTCTGAACCATGTGGGTATTGATCTGCAATTGGGTTACAACCTGCACAAACCAGCATACAAGCTCGAATGGCGAATAAATGAAGGATGGGATAATACGCCTAGAGTAATTTCAAAAACTTGGGTTTTGGGCGAGCTGGATGGCAGCTACAAAAGAAAGCATCGTATATCTTCCCGTTTGGGACTTAAATATTACTTGATAGGTATGGAAAAGGCTCCTAAAAATAATTTTTATTTAGGTGCCCACCTCAATGCAAATTTGGGACAAGCTGATTTTACAGAGTTAAGTTTTGGCTATGTTCACAGTTTTAACTTTCAGGAACGCAAGTAAAATTTCAATCTGTGTTTGAAAGATATTTCAATACATTCTTCTCAATGCGCGCATGAATGTTTGAAACATCAGCTTTTACAAATTTTTCTCCAGTGATATTTTCGTAAAGCTCAATATATCTTTCTGAAACGGTCTCAATATATTCATCGCTCATTACAGGCACTTTTTGCCCCCCCAAGCCTTGAAAACCATTTTGTATTAACCATTGGCGCACAAACTCTTTGGAAAGTTGTTTTTGGGGCTCGTTATTTTTTTGGCGTTCCTCGTAACCTTCCGCATAAAAATAACGTGAAGAATCAGGCGTGTGGATTTCATCAATTAGAACAATTTTGCCATCCTGTGTTTTTCCAAATTCATATTTGGTATCCACCAAAATCAATCCTCGCTTTGCCGCAATCTCGCTACCGCGTTGAAATAGTTTTCGGGTGTAATCTTCCAATTGAAGATAATCTGCATCGGAAACAATCCCACGATCTAAAATGTCTTCACGAGAAATGTCTTCATCGTGATCGCCCATTTCGGCTTTGGTGGCTGGGGTAATTATTGGTTGCGGAAATTTATCGTTTTCCTTCATTCCCTCCGGCATTGCAACCCCACAGAGCATCCGCTTTCCAGCTTTATATTCTCTAGCCGCGTGGCCGCTCATATAACCTCGAATTACCATTTCAACCTTAAAAGGCTCGCAAGCTTCACCAATAGCTACATTAGGATCGGGTGTTGCAATCAACCAATTAGGCACCAAATCTTCGGTATCGCGCATCATTTTAGTGGCAATCTGGTTCAGAATTTGACCTTTGTAAGGAATTCCCTTCGGCATCACTACATCAAAAGCGCTCAGCCTATCCGTGGCAACCATCAAAAGTTTATTGTTTTCCAAAGTATAAACTTCACGGACCTTCCCATGATACACACTTTTTTGTCCGGGAAAATTAAAATCGGTTGATATTATGGTATTACTCATTTTTGATTTACAATTTAAAAATTGAAGTTTGGTATTTACGAATTATAAACTGTGACTGAAAACTGATTTACTCTACGTTTTCAATATTTTTATAGGCAGCAATCACTTCTTTTACCAAACGGTGACGAATAACATCTTTGTCATCTAAATAAATAATCCCCACCCCTTTTATATCTTTCAGAACCAATAAAGCTTCCTTTAATCCAGAAATAACACGGCGCGGAAGGTCAATCTGCCCCGGATCGCCCGTAATCATGAACTTGGCATTTTTTCCCATACGGGTCAAAAACATTTTCATTTGGGCATGGGTGGTGTTTTGAGCTTCGTCCAAAATTACAAAAGCATTGTCCAAAGTACGTCCGCGCATGAAGGCCAAAGGCGCAATTTGAATAACCCCAGTTTCAATGTGCGATGCCAGCTTTTCAGCAGGTATCATATCGCGAAGGGCATCATACAATGGCTGCATATAAGGGTCGAGCTTTTCTTTTAAATCTCCCGGAAGAAAACCTAAATTTTCTCCAGCCTCTACTGCAGGTCTAGTTAAAATAATCCGCTTTACTTCTTTGTCTTTCAAAGCTTTAACCGCAAGCGCAACTCCAGTATAAGTTTTTCCGGTTCCGGCTGGTCCAACTGCAAAAACCATATCATTTTTGCGCATCAGCTCAACCAATTTTCTTTGGTTTGCTGTTTGCGCTTTTACAGGTTTTCCGCTCACCCCGTGTACTATAACTTCCTTGCTGTTAAATTCTGGAGTTTCGTAATCCTCCTTACTGCGACTCAACAACACGCGCTCAATCACATTTTCATCAATTTTATTGTATTTCATATATTGTTCGAGCAACATAGTAATGCGTCTATCAAACTCCTCCAAAACATCTTCATCGCCGTAGGCTTTTATTTTATTACCGCGGGCAACGATTTTCAGTTTTGGAAAATATTTTTTAAGAAGGTCAATATTAGCGTTTTCTAGGCCAAAGAATTCTCTAGGGCTAATCTCTGTGAGTTCGATGATAAGTTCGTTCAAAAGGCGTGCTTTTTTATTATTTGGAATATGCAAAAAATTGTTTTGCTACTAACAAAAGTAACCTATTTTTGTGGTAATTCTTTTAAGAAAATATCAACAATCCATTTATGGCAATAATCACACTTACTACTGACTTTGGAGAGAAAGATCACTTTGTTGGCGCGGTTAAGGGAGCTATTTATACTGAAATGGAAGATGCCAAAATTGTTGATATCTCTCACTCTATTTCACCATTTCACTTACACGAAGCTGCATACATTATTCAGAATGCCTATAAAAGTTTCCCTCCCGGAAGTATACACGTAATTGGGGTAGATTCTGAATTAAATCCTGAAAATAAGCACATTGCCGTATTGATGGACGGACATTATTTTGTGTGTGCCGACAATGGTATTATCTCCATGCTTACTTCGGAAATTCGCCCTGAGAAAATTGTTGAAATAAATATTCACGACCGAGTAATCAGCAATTTTCCCGTTTTGGATGTATTTGTTAAAGTTGCAGGCCACATCGCGCGCGGCGGAACGCTAGAAGTAATTGGTAAAACGATTACTGAAATTAAGGAATTGACGGGCATCCGTCCGGTGGTCAACAACAAAGAGAGCCAAATAATAGGCAACGTAATTTATATTGACAACTACGGAAACGTTATCAGCAATATCACCAAGAAATTATTTGATACGGTAGGGAAAGGAAGGGAATTTTTAATAAACGCCCGTTCCGAGAAGTTCCGCCAAATACACACACATTACAGTGATGCGATTAACTTTGCGCAACCTCCCGAAAAACGTGAGGAGGATGGAAAAAGGCTTGCACTTTGGAATTCATCACAATACTTGGAACTGGCAATTTACAAAAGCAATCCTACCTCTGTGGGCGGGGCTTCAAGCCTTTTTGGGTTGGAATTTAGAGATACAATCACGGTTAACTTTAATTCATAAATTAAAAGAAAAATGTTTACAAGAATTGTAAAAATGCGGTTTGAAAAAGAAAACATTCCTGCTTTTCTGGCTAATTTTGAAACCGTGAAAGAAAAAATCCGAAATTTTCCAGGCTGTACTTTTTTGGAACTTTACAATGATAAGAATGACGAAACAATCTTTTTCACCTACAGCCGTTGGAATGATGAAACTGATTTGGAAAACTATAGAACAAGTGAACTTTTCAAAAACGTTTGGAGCGTGACAAAACCCATGTTTAAATCAAAAGCAAAAGCGTGGAGTGTAGACACTTTACATTCCTTAAAATAATTAGATGCTTACAATAATAAAACGCGAAATAAATTCTTTCTTTTCCAGTACCATTGGGTACTTGGTGATTGCTGTTTTTTTACTGATTAATGGGTTGTTTTTGTGGGTTTTCAGTGGAAATTTCAACATTCTCGATTCGGGTTTTGCAGACCTCTCGCCCTATTTTGAACTTGCGCCCTGGGTTTTGCTTTTCTTGATTCCCGCCGTCTGCATGCGCGCCTTTAGCGATGAAATGAAAATGGGAACTTTGGAGCTTTTATTGACGAAACCAATTTCCTTAAAAGATATAGTTCTGGGAAAATATTTTGGAGCGGTAATCCTGATTATTATTGCTTTGATTCCAACAATACTTTATATTTTCACAATCTCTAAATTGGGCAATCCGCCCGGCAATTGGGATGTTGGCAGTACCATCGGCTCCTACATTGGATTGCTGTTTTTAGTGTTTGCATATACCTCCATCGGCATCTTTTCATCCACGCTTTCGCAAAATCAGATTGTGGCATTTATAATTGCGGTATTTCTGTGCTTTGTACTTTATTACGGCTTTGACGGTTTTTCATCTTCCAGTTTCAATATTGCCGAATTGGGAATGAAAGAACATTTTGATAGCGTGGCGCGTGGCGTTTTGGACACGCGCGATTTGATCTATTTTTTGAGCCTAACCGTGTTTTTCATTGCGTTGACAATCTTTAAATTGAAGCAACAATAATGAAGACTTCAATTAAGAAAGATATCGTTTCAATAGCCGTTTTGGCCGCAGGTTTAATTCTGTTGAATGTCCTCGGAAACTATTTCTACAAACGTTTTGACCTAACGCAGGATAAACGTTTCACACTTTCCGAAGAAGCAAAGGAAATTGTTGATTACGTAGATTCACCCATTATAGTCGATGTTTTTCTGAAAGGAAATTTCCCCCCGGAATTCCGAAGGCTGCAAAGTGAGACCGAACAACTTTTGGAAGAGTTTTCGGCTTATAATTCCAACATTAAGTTTGAATTTGTAAACCCCACCGAAAAAGGCAACGAAGCCTTTCAGTCCCAATTTGAAAAATTTGGATTGACACCTGCACAAGTTTCAGTTACCGAAAGTGGTAAGCAGAGCACCGAACTTGTTTATCCCTGGGCGTTGGCACATCACAATGGCAAATCGGTAAAAATTCCGTTACTGAAAAACCAATTGGGCGCCACTTCCGAAGAACGCGTTAACAGTTCACTGCAAAATTTGCAGTATGCCTTTGCCGACGGTTTTAAAAAATTGGCTACCGATAAGTCAAGAAAAATAGCGGTCTTAAAAGGTAATGGCGAATATGATGACCGCTACATTGCCGACTTTTTTGCGACACTTCGCGACTATTATTTTATTGCGCCTTTTACCTTGGATTCGGTTGCAACCAACCCTGAAAAGACCTTAGATGCACTGAACGGTTTTGATTTAATCGTTGCGGCCCAACCTACGGAACCATTCAGCGATGCGGAAAAATATGTACTGGACCAATTTATTATGAACGGGGGTAAATCGCTGTGGTTGATGGATGCTACACAAATGCAGATGGACACCATAAGCGGAAACATGTTCGCCTTTGGAAAGGATTTGAATTTAAATGATTTCTTCTTTAAATACGGAATCCGCATTAACCCAAATTTGGTAAAAGACGTGTATTCCGCCCCTATAGTTCTGGCAAGTGGCGACGAACGCGAAGCGCAGTACAACCGTTATCCGTGGTTTTTCAGTCCGTTGAGCAGCAGTGCAAACAATCACCCCATAGTTTCAAACATAGAGGCCGTTAAATTTGATTATGCCAGCGCGATCGATACGCTTCCGAATAATATTGAAAAAACAGTTTTACTTTCCACTTCGCCAATATCGAAAATTGTGGGACTGCCCTTCCCTATTGATTTTGATGTGGAAATTCCGAAGAATTTACAAGTTGTGAACGAAGGTCCCGATCCCAATGAATACAATGCCGGCGAAATTCCGCTTGCGGTTTTGCTGGAAGGCAAATTTACTTCAGTTTATAAAAATCGGGTGAAGCCTATCTCCCTAAATGGTGTGAAAAATATAGATGACGGTAAAGTATCAAAAATGGTGGTTATTAGCGATGGCGACATCATAAAAAACCAATTGCAGGGTAGCCGTCCACTTGAACTTGGTTTCGACAAAATGACGAACCAATTCTACGGAAACAAGGAATTTCTGCTGAACACTGTCAATTACCTACTTGACGACAGCGGACTTATAAACATTCGGACACGTCAAATTGCGGTGCCATTTCTCGATCCACAAAAAACCGTGGAACAGCGCACAAAGTGGCAAGTGCTTAACCTCCTGTTACCGTTGGGTTTATTGACCTTATTCAGAATAGGTTTTGTAGTCTACCGCAAACGCCGCTACACCCGTTAAATGTTAATAAGTTTGTTTTAACAAACACTTCAATTGAAATATATTTGTAGGTATGCTAAAACCAAGGCATTTATCATTATTCTGATCAAAAAAAATAAATATTCAATGAAATTCATCGTATCGAGTTCGTATTTATTAAAACAACTTCAAGTTTTGGGCGGTATTATCAACAACAACAATACCTTGCCTATTCTAGATAATTTTCTGTTCAATTTGGATGGAAAATCCCTTACTGTTTCGGCTTCCGATTTGGAAACAACCATTTCTTCTAAACTGGAAGTGGAAAGCGCTGAAAAAGGAATGGTCTGCATTCCTGCAAGGCTTTTGTTGGAGACCCTAAAGACATTTCCGGAGCAACCTTTGACATTTACCGTTGAAGACAACAACACCATCGAAATAAGCAGCAACCACGGTAAATATGCCCTTGCCTATGCCAGTGGCGAAGAGTTTCCAAATGCTGTGGAGTTGAAGGATCCTTCTTCCACGGTGGTTCAGGGCGATGTACTCGCTACTGCCATCAGCAAAACAATCTTTGCTTCGGGAAATGATGATTTACGCCCAGTAATGAGCGGTGTTTTCTTTCAGTTTTCAACAGATAATCTTGTATTTGTTGCTACCGATGCGCATAAATTGGTAAAATATACCCGTGATGACATCAGCGCTTCCCAAACTGCGGAATTTATTATGCCGAAAAAGCCTTTAACGCTTTTAAAAAGCATACTTGCAGGCAGCGAGGAAGATGTAACCATTGAATACAACGATAGCAATGCCAAGTTCATTTTTGAAAACACCGAAATGGTTTGCCGCTTGATTGATGGGAAATATCCAAATTACGAAGCAGTTATTCCAAAGGAAAATCCCAATAAATTGGTAATCGACAGAAACCAATTTTTGAACTCCGTTCGTCGTGTTTCTATTTTCTCAAGTAAAACAACCCACCAGATTCGTTTGAAAATTGCTGGGGCCGAGTTGAACATTTCCGCAGAGGATATTGATTACAGCAACAAAGCCGAAGAGCGCTTGACTTGCGACTACCAAGGCGATGATATGCAGATAGGCTTCAACAGCCGTTTCCTTACTGAAATGTTGAACAATCTAACAAGCGACGAAGTTTCTCTGGAAATGAGCCTACCAAACCGCGCAGGAATTTTAACTCCCGTGGATGGTTTGGACGAAGGCGAAACCGTTACCATGCTTGTAATGCCGGTGATGTTGAACAATTAGATTGTTAGAATCTTAGATAATTAGAATAGCAGAATTAAAAAAATCCGCCCCAGTGGCGGATTTTTTTCTTGATAGTGATGACATAATTTAACGGGGCCGATGTGTTGTTAATTTAATTCTATAATTAACACTCACTAAAACGAAACACATGAAAACCCTAAAAACTATTAGCATCCTTTTTCTATCACTAGTAATTATTTCCTGTTCCAAAAAAGATGACGACAATGGTGGCGGAAGTGCTCCCGAAGCAGAGTTTAGCGCCACGATAAACGGCGGTGGGTTCGGTAGTAATTATTCGTCCCGTTTGGGATTTTACTCAAGCGACTATAGCGGCAATGGATTAACCCTTGCAGTAACTGACGAAAACACCAATATTATTCGCATATTTTTAAATAATACTGGAGGCTTTGGAAGTGGAATCACCAAAATTATTAATGACGTTGCCACCAATGGTTTTGTAACCAGCGTTGTAATTCGCGATCAAGCCAATCAAGTAACCTACAATGCCTCCGAAGGAGAGATAAATATTTTGGAAAACCGTCAAAATCCTGAAAACGAGGACGGACGCTTAATCTCCGGAAATTTCACAATTACAGCAACTTCCGGTTCGGGGCCGAGCATCACAATGAATGGAAATTTTAAACATTTTGCATATTAATAAAGCAAAGGGGTTACTATCAAAAAAGGGTGCTTTTGTGCACCCTTTTTTTTATGTGTTAATTTTCAACTTCCACTAAATTTATAACTTTTCCAAAGTTAACCGTACCTTTGCAGCCAATGACACACACAGACACCATAGTAGCAATGGCAACGCCAGCAGGAGCCGGGGCAATAGCCGTTTTAAGGCTTTCGGGACCGCAGGCTGTTACAATTGCTTCTTCAATCTTTTCTTCTGTTTCTGGTAAAACGCTTGCAAAACAGAAAACCCATACCGTTCATTTGGGACATATAAAAGATGGCGAAAAGGTTTTGGACGAAGTATTGGCAACCATTTTTAAAAACCCAAACAGTTATACGGGTGAAGACGTGGTGGAAATTTCCTGTCACGGCAGTAATTACATTCAACAGGAAATCATTCAGCTTTGCCTTCGGAAAGGGTGCCGTATGGCACAAGCAGGAGAGTTTACACTGCGTGCTTTCCTAAACGGAAAAATGGATTTAAGCCAAGCCGAAGCGGTTGCAGACCTTATTGCCAGCGATAGCGCTGCCAGCCACCAATTGGCTATGCAACAAATGCGCGGCGGATTTTCCTCTGAAATAAAAAAGCTTCGCGAGGAGCTGCTGAATTTTGCTTCCCTCATAGAATTGGAGCTCGATTTTGCCGAGGAAGATGTGGAATTCGCCAACCGGGAAGAATTTCAGAAACTTATTTCAAAAATAACCCATGTGCTGAAGCGACTTATAGATTCCTTCGCCACGGGCAATGTTCTAAAGAACGGCATCCCCGTTGCCATTGTGGGCGAACCGAATGTGGGAAAATCTACCCTGCTAAATGCCTTGCTGAACGAGGAAAGAGCGATTGTGAGCGATATTGCCGGAACCACGCGCGATACCGTTGAAGACGAAATAACCATTGGCGGCATTGGTTTTAGGTTTATTGATACGGCAGGAATTCGCGAAACGGTGGACGTGATAGAAGGTTTGGGAATTCAAAAAACATTTCAGAAAATAGAACAGGCGCAGGTAGTTATTTATCTTTTTGATGCGGAAAAATTCAAGATTCAAGGTTCAAAATTTAAGATTGAAATTGAAACTATTAAAAATAAATATCCGCTAAAAAATCTTATAATTGTTGCCAATAAGGTTGATAAACTTTCCAAAGAAGAAATCCAACAACTCAATATCTCCCTGAACGCGGTTGAAAATTCTTCCTTTTTGTTACTCTCTGCAAAAACAAAAGATGGAATTGAAGAACTTCAAAACAAACTCCTCGAATTCGTAAACACCGGCGCGCTTCGAAACAATGAGACCATTGTTACCAACAGCCGCCACTATGACGCTATGCTAAAGGCTTTGGAAGAAATAATCAAAGTACAGCAAGGCATTGATAGCGGTTTAAGCGGTGATTTGTTGGCTATAGACATTCGACAGGCCCTGCATTATTTTGGTGAAATAACTGGTGAAATATCGAATGACGAACTGCTTGGAAACATTTTTGCTAATTTCTGCATTGGGAAGTAACTTGCCTTCATTAACATGCAGGATTTAAATTTAAAAAGAGCTGAATAAATTATTGTCTTTTAATAATACCATTCAGGCTCACTCTAATAGTGTTGTCAAATAGGTCTTGCAAGCTATATTCCATAAGCGCGGTTTTATGGCTTATTACTTGATCAAGATTTATCAGATGAAATTCACAAAACAACTGGGTATTGATTGTGGGGTCTATTTCACCACTCCTTTGCCCCTTTTTCAATAAGGTTTTAATTATACCAAAAACTATTTTACCGCGTTGAAGGGCATAAAACTGATAGGTTTCCGGATAACCTCTTTTTAAATCAAAATAAAAATTAGGTGTAACTTTTATTAAATGTTTTACGGCGTATTCATAAATCTTTTTTATTTTCTCTATCGGTGTTCCCCTTTCATCTTGAATCCTTTTGATATTTGAAAAATGTAAATCAAAAAGATAGTGAATACATTTTTGAACCAATTCATTTTTACTGCCATAATGAAGATAAATGGTCTTCTTTGATAAACCCATTTCTTGGGCTATATCATCCATTCTAACGGTCTTGATTCCATGTGTTTGAAAAAGCACAAGTGACCTAACCAATATGGTTTTTGACAGGGACATAGCTGTAGATATCTATTCTTATAGTTGATAGTTTTTCAAAATAGCATCAAAAGAATATTTACCGCTGCCAAGTATTAACAAAACTACATAGGCCAACAAGTAAAACAGTCCTAATTCTTTCAAGGCATATGGATCGCTACCGTGAATCATCAATACGGCTACCAACATGGTTATAATCAATGGAATGGCCGCTATTCTGGTAAAAAGTCCAATTAGCAGTAATATAGAGCATAAAACTTCTGCAACCACAGTTAGTAATAATGAAAACGTAGCGCTCATCCCCATAACACTGGGAAACTGAATATCTTCACTAAACAGCATGTATAGTTTTGGAATTCCATGAACAAGCATCATTATACCCACACCCAACCTTAATAATAAGACAGCCATACCAACTGTGTTCTCTTTTAACTCAATATCCAATAATTTTTTCATAATTCATTGTTTTGTTTCTAACCTATCTTTACGGAAGTCATAGTAAGTGAACCTCCAACAGGTTTGTCGTTAAATATTGTTATTTCTTCATTTTTGGTCTTTAATGCCAAGGTGTAAATCAACGGCATATAATGTTCGGGCGTTGGTATGGCTAACTCAAAGGCTTTTCCTTGGGATTTAAAATCAATTAAACTTTTGTGATCTTCGCTAACGATAAAGTCTTTCATCTTTTCGTTGGCCTCTATAGTCCAATCGTAGGCATATACTTCGTTTAACCTTTTCCACGAAACCATGCGAAGATTATGTACCATATTTCCACTTCCCACAATTAGAACACCCTTTGTGCGAAGGCTATTCAATTCCTTTGCTAATTCATAGTGATATTTTGCAGGCTGTGTGTAATCAATGCTCATTTGAATTACCGGGATATCGGCATGGGGATAGAGATGTTTTATAACGCTCCACGCTCCGTGGTCGAGCCCCCATTTATCATCTAATCCTACATTTGTTTTTGTTATTATCGCCTTGGTCTGTTTTGCCAGTTGAGGGCTTCCCGGTGCTGGGTACTGTACTTCAAAAAGCTCCTGTGGGAAACCTCCAAAGTCATGAATGGTAGGAGGATTTTGCATTGCTGTTACATATGTGCCATTGGTTTCCCAATGGGCAGAAATGCAGAGTATTGTATTGGGGCGTACCAATTCATTTCCAAGCCGTCTAAAATTTGCCACAAATTCATTTTCCTCAATGGCATTCATAGGGCTTCCATGACCCAAGAATAGTACAGGCATTTTTTCTGTATTACTCATTGTTGCAGTCATTTTATTTAAATCTTTCAAATTCATACTTGAACCTATTAGCGGCAATAGTGCAATTGATTTTAAAAATTGTTTTCTATTCATTGACGTAATCTAACTACGAAACTTGCTTTGCCATACACGTCTTCTCTGCTTAACTTTTGGATTTTAAACTTTTTCATGATTTCTAAATTCAAAATATGAATAACTTCCCTTTAAATAGTTTTACTGTTTGGCGAACTGTAGATGAACTACAATATCCACATCCTTACCAATACCAGCTGCGGTAGGGTCAAAATTAATGTTGTAGTCAAACCTGTTGATAGTGGTTTTCGCTTTCAAACCTAATTTTTCACCTTTGTCGCTCTTCGCGGTTCCACCGTAGTACACATCAAAAATTACTGGTTTTGTAACCCCTTTAATAGTAAGCTCGCCATACAATAAAAAATATTCTGGTTTACCTGTCGCCAAAATTTTGGTGCTTTTAAAGGTCATAGTCGGATAGGTTTCCACCTCAAAAAAATCGGCACTTCTCAAGTGCTTGTCCCTCGCATCTACATTGGTATTGATACTTGCCACTTGCACGTTAAAATTAAATTGTGCATTGCTTAAGGCATCGCCATTGGTGGTTAAACTACCTGTGTAGTGTAAAAACTTGCCATTCACCAAACTAATGCCTGAATGCTTGATGCTAAAGTTTAACGAAGAATGGTTTGGGTCTACCTGCCATTGGGTCTGTGCAAAAGCTCCTATTGAAAATAGGGACATTACAACTAAAATCAGTACTTTTTTCATAATCATTTAAAATTAAATTGTTAATTAATTATTTGATTACAAAAATAGTAACACTACGGATGTTAAGAATTACACTTTTCGGTAGTAGAGGTATAATTTTAGGAAGTTAACAGGCTTCGCATTTCATCCCGAAACTCACCTGGTGTTTGTCCCGATTTTTTTTTGAAGACATTTGAAAAATAAGAATTTTCATTATAACCCAATTCGTAGGCTATTTTGGCAATGGTTTTATCTGTGGAAGTCAGAAGGTTTTTGGCTTCAATCAATTTTCTGGTTTCAATGATTTCCGAAACACTTTGCTGTAGAATATTTTGGCAAATTAAATTTAAGTTCCGGGTGCTCATAAACAATTTTTCCGCATAATATCCCACGCTCAAGGGGCGCCGAAAATTTTCTTCCAAAATGGCGAGAAAATTGGTAAACGTCTCATTTTGGTTTGAGGAAATAGCTGTGGTCTGTTGTTTCTTTTTTTCTGATAATACAATCGAAATAACGGCGTTGAGCAAATGGCGAATGACGGAAAAATCAGGATTTGATTGCCTTAATTCATTATACATCATTTCAGTCAAAACCGGAAGACGTCCCGTAAGCCTTTCAACCGGCCAAAATATATTAGCCTTATTGTGGAATGCAGCGTAAAGTTGAAAAATGATTTCAGCTGAAAATTCACTACTAAACCTAATGACCCAAACATCGCACTTACCATCTTTTACTATAGGCTTTACTCTGTGAACCTTACCTTTGCTTACAAAACAAACATAGGGAGCATCTACAATTGTGGTTTCAAAATCTATGAAATGCTCAATAGACCCCTCCATTCCAATAAGGATTTCTTCAAAGTCGTGATTATGGGGTTCATTAGGTGAAGAGGCAACTTTTATTGCCTCTTCAATGTCAAACCTAAATATTTTTACTGGTTGGTCCATTGCTTAATTACTGAAGTAGTGTAAAAACTAAATTTACAAATTTTAAATCAGTTCTCTATATTATCCCATACCACCTCTTTTATAGTCAAGGGTAAATCCGTTAATATTTACATAAATCTCAGGATTAATGACTCATTTCTGTGGAATTGGCAATGCAAACCCATAGTTTTGCCCCCTTATTGAACAATAATTGAAAAAACAAAATTATGAGTCAAGTACAAGGAAATGAAACCGTAAAACTTCATTACACAGGAAAATTGAACAACGGACAAGTATTCGATAGTTCCGTACAACGTGAACCACTGGAGGTAAAACTCGGTGAAGGTCGTTTAATTCCAGGTTTTGAAAAAGGATTGGTAAATATGAAGGAAAACGAAAAGAAAACCATTACCATTCCAAAAGAAGAAGCTTACGGCGAAGTTCAAAAAGAACTTTTTCAAAAAATACCAAGTGAGAACTTGCCACAGGATATAAAACCAGAAATAGGTATGGGCCTTGTGTCCAAAAACCCTGACGGATCTGAGCGTCAACTGCGAGTTGCAGATGTAAAAGATGGGTTCATCATTGTGGATGCGAACCATCCTTTGGCCGGTCAAGACCTAACCTTTGAATTGGAATTGCTTGAGATAAAGTAATTTTTCCAAAAATATACTTTAAGAAAGGCTGCCACATGGTAGCCTTTTCTTTTTGAAATCGAAATTGAAATTAAATTACAAAATTTAAGTCACGTATCAACGAACCGAATCTACGAATCCCGAATTAACGAATTAACTTTTCAGCAATTGCATCCACACAATTAATCCCATCAATGGCGGCTGAAATAATTCCTCCAGCATAGCCTGCACCCTCTCCACAAGGGTATAATCCTTTTATTTCAATATGTTCCAATGTTTCTGAATCGCGTGGAATGGAAACTGGCGAAGAAGTCCTGCTCTCGGGCGCATGCAAAACCGCTTGATTGGTGTAATATCCCTTCATCTTTTTTCCGAAGGCTACAAATGCTTTTTTCAAACGTTTTGAAATTAATGGCGGAAGCACTTCATTTAAATCTGCTGAAACAATTCCGGGCTGATAAGAAGTTTTTGGAAAATTTTCAGAAACCTTTCCTTCCACAAAATCAATCATCCGCTGGGCAGGTACTTTTTGGGTCTTCCCTCCTGCTTCCCAACAGCGCTGTTCCACAAACCTCTGAAAGTCCAGACATACAAAAGGATCACCTTCTTTATAATTTGGTAAATCTTTGGGTTCCACGCTCACTACAATTCCGCTATTTGCGTACGGATTGTTGCGCTTGCTTGGGCTCCAACCATTGGTAACCACCTCTTCCTGCTCGGTGGCGCAGGGCGCAATAATTCCGCCGGGACACATACAGAAGGAATACACCCCCAAACCATCTACCTGCTCCACCAAGGCATAGCTGGCCGGTGGTAAGTTTGGATTGTCAACTTCTCCGTGATATTGAATATAATCTATGAGCTCCTGTTGATGTTCCACCCGAACGCCAATGGCGAAGGGTTTGGCTTCAATTTTTACATTTTTAGCGTGAAGCAAATAAAAAATATCTCGCGCCGAATGCCCTGTTGCAAGAATTACGTTTTCAAACTCAAACCATTTTTCGGTATTTATTTGAATTGCTTCAATAGCGCCATCCTTCAACTTTAAATCTGTCAATTTTGAATTGAAATGTACTTCCCCACCATTATCGAGAATCGCTTCCCGCATTGCAGTTATTATCTTTGGAAGTTTATTAGTGCCAATATGCGGATGGGCATCAACAAGTATATCTTCATCGGCGCCAAAGTGGACAAACCATTCCAACGCTTTCAGCACATTGCCACGTTTTTTGCTACGGGTATAGAGCTTTCCGTCAGAATAGGTTCCCGCGCCGCCTTCCCCAAAACAATAATTACTTTCTGGGTTTACAATTTGGTCTTTATTGATTGCCGCTAAATCACGACGGCGCTCCCGAACGTCTTTTCCGCGTTCAAAAACAATTGGTTTCAAGCCCGCTTCAATTGCGCGAAGTGCAGCGTAAAGCCCTGCGGGGCCTGCGCCAATTATTGCTATTTCCTTTGCTTTTGAAACATTTTGCGGCACAAAGGGAGGAATGGTTTCCCGTTTTTCGCCTTTCAACCACAATTCAACTTGAAGGTTTATTTTGATAGGTTTACGGCGCGCATCAATGGATCGTTTTCGGATGCGCCAGTCGCTAATGTTTTCTTTTCGAAGCTTTTCCTTTTCCAAAGTAAGTTCCAAAATGAAATCCAAGTCTTCTTGTTGCCGTGGCAATACCGCTATTTGAACCAATCTGCTCATAGACGGCAAAGATAGGAGTTAATTGGAGAATGTTATGGAAGAAATATTTGTTCAGTACAACACTCCGTTAATAATAATCTAAACTTCTCAACTAGCCCTTATTATTACATTCTAAATGGTTAATTTTAAAGAAAACTGTTGTAAAATATTTCAAAGTGTAAATACAACAAATAATGAAATAGAATAAAGAATGAAATTACATTACTTTCAAGCCTTGGCAATTTTATTCTTGACCTCTTTTTTTAATTTTGCATATTCGCAGAAAATAAAGGGAAAGATAGTTTCTTCCCAGAATATTCCAATTGAAAGCGTAACGGTTTACTTAAAGGATAAACCATTGGCAACAACAGATTCGGAGGGGGTTTTTACGATAAAAGATTCATTAAGCCTTCCTGTAAATTTAAGGTTTGAGCACCCCAATTACTTCGCTGCAACATTTCAATTTTCAAAAAATAATTCAGTTTTTACTCTTTATTCAAAAGAGAAATTGGAAAATTTGGAAGAGGTTATTCTATCCTCAACCTACCAAAAGGAAAGCAAAGTACTAATCCCAACCGAAAAGATTACTTCAGCAAAACTTGAAGCATACAGCCCTGTGGATTTGGTGGCAGCAATTAATGAATCTCCCGGTGTTTATATCCAAAGCGGCGCCATCAACACCAACAGGATTGTAATCCGCGGTGTGGGCTCGCGAACACTATACGGTACCAATAAAATCCGCGCTTATTTTAATGGAATCCCGATTACGAACGGTATTGGAGAAACTTCAATCGATGCTTTTAATCTAGAAGATCTGCAATCCCTGGAAATAGTAAAAGGTCCGAAAGCTACTCAATACGGCACCAATTTGGGCGGAACTTTACTGCTCAATTCAAAACAAACGAATTTTGGCGAATCATTTTTTAAAACCAACCTAACGATAGGTTCCTTCGGACTATTGAAAAATACAATTGCCGTGGGAAGTGCTACCGAAAAACTCTCGCTAAATCTAAATTATGATTATTTGAATATTGATGGGTTTCGAGAGAATAGCAACTATAACAGAAAATCATTGCTGCTAACATCAACCTACAAATTCAACCTTAATAACGAACTCGGTTTAATGGTAAATTATCTGGATTACTTTGCCCAAATCCCAAGTTCCATTGGAAAAACGGCTTTTGAGGAAGATCCCAAACAAGCAGCATTTACTTGGAAAGCTGCAAAAGGCTATGAAGATAACAAGCAAACTTTGGTTGGACTCAGTTTTACACATCGGTTTTCTGAAAATTTCAGTAATACCAGTAGCCTTTTCTATACCTATTTAGACCATTTCGAACCACGGCCTTTCAATATTTTGGATGAATTCACCAATGGTTACGGAGCGCGGACGGTCTTTGCAAAAGACTTTTCATTTTTAAAAAACAAAGCCAATCTAAGTTTCGGAGGCGAATTTTATAAAGACGAATACAATTGGCAAACCCTTGAAAATTTATACGAAGAGAATAACGGCAATGGTAGCTTGGAAGGCGAGCAGTTAAGCGCTAATTTTGAAAAGAGAGACAACCTGAACGTTTTTGCAACCGTAACACTTCCATTTACAAAAAAGTTTAAAGGTCAGTTTGGCCTTAATTTTAACCAGACCAATTATGATTTTACTGACTATTTTAATGAGGGAATAAACAATAAAAGTGCTGAACGCAACTTTGAACCAATTTTAGCACCCAATGTAAATCTGCTATATCAATTCACCGAAAATGTAAGTTCCTACTTTAACTTCAGCAAGGGTTTTAACTATCCTTCCATTGAGGAAACATTAACGCCCGAAGGCGTCATAAATCCAGAACTCGGGCCCGAAAAAGGCTTCAATTATGAATTGGGAAGTGAAGCTTTTTTCTTTCGAAGAAACCTTCATTTACAGCTTACAGCCTACCTTTTGGATATTACGGGCTTATTGGTGGCACAGCGTGTGGGTGACGACCAATATATTGGCAGAAACGCCGGAAAGACGGAACATAAAGGACTAGAAATAAGCGCTTCCTACACACAGACTTTCAGTGATTTGTGCTACGTTTCTCCCTATCTTAATGCGGAAATTACCGATCATGAATTTATTGATTTTGTAGATGGCGATAATGATTATTCGTCAAATCAACTTACCGGGGTACCTGAGAGTAAATTGAATGCTGGAGTCATCCTCGGAGTTAAAAACTTTCTATTAAACACCAACTTATTGCATATTAGAGAAATTCCTCTAAATGATTCAAATACGCTCTATTCCAATCCTTACACTATATTCAATACGAAGGTTTCCTATAAAAAAGAATTATCCAAACTACTTTCTTTTGAACTAAATGCAGGGGTAAACAATTTTACCGATGAAAAATATGCTGCTTCCGTGTTAATAAACGCTTCAGGCTTTGGAGGTGCCGAGCCTCGCTACTATTACCCAGGAATGCCACGAAATTGGTATGGCGGGTTTCAGCTAAAATATCAACTTTAAGCCTTGAAGTTTGTACCTTTGCGAAAACTTTTTACAACATGATTTTCCTGGAAAACGAAGGCAATACCAATCCCAGATTAAACCTTGCACTGGAAGAATACGCGCTGCGAAATTTTAGCGCCGAAAATGATTATTTGCTCTTTTATATTAACGAGCCGTCCATCATCATTGGCCGCAATCAAAATACATTGGAAGAAATAAACCACGAGTACATTGAACAGAATAATATTCACGTTGTGCGAAGGGTTTCGGGCGGTGGCGCGGTATATCACGATTTTGGGAATCTCAATTTCAGTTTTATCACCAATCACGATGTAAAAAGTCTGAATAACTTTAAAAAATTCACTGCTCCCGTAATTAAGGTGTTGAACACTTTGGGCCTCGAAGCGGAACTTAAAGGCAGAAACGACATACAGGTTGATGAAAAAAAGATTTCAGGAACCGCACAATTTTCTACCGGAAAGCGGATGGTAAGCCACGGTACACTCCTATTCAATACAGATTTGGGTGAAGTGGTAAATGCCCTTAATGTGAAAATGAGCAAAATTGAGTCCAAAGGCCATAAATCTGTACGCAGCCGGGTTGCGAATATCTCTGAATTTTTAAAAGAACCATTAAAGATTGAATCATTCAGACAACTTTTACTGGAAGGGCTTTATGAAGAAAGTGAACCATTTGAAAGCTATCACTTAACGTCCGAGGAATGGAAAGCAGTGCATCAATTAAAAGAAGAGAAATACGACACTTGGGACTGGAATTATGGGCGTTCCCCAAAATTCAACATTCAGCGTAGCAAGCGTTTTCCTGTAGGCGAAATAGACCTTCGCATATTTGTAGAAAAAGGGCATATCAAGGAATTTAAAATATTTGGGGATTTCTTCGGAAAGGAACCCGTGGAAAACCTAGAAAAACTCTTGGAAGGCGCCCGTTATGAAAAAGAGGATATTTCAGAATTGTTAAAAGATATTGAAGTAAAGGAGTATTTTGGTGATATACCCAAAATTGATTTCATTGAATTGGTTTATGGAGCAGATGAAATTTAGTGAAAATGTGGTAAAATTAATTTCGGAAAAATAATTGGATGAGTAAAAATACCAAAATACTTTTAATGGTTATAGCCGCATTAATTACTATAATAGGATTCGTAACAGGTAAGTTTCTGTTTCTTTTTATCTGGCTGCCTTTAGGATTTCTATTTAAGAAGAAAGAAAAAGAAAATTGATTTTAGAAGGAATAGGAATATTCAATTCCTCCCCCAACACGCGTATCGGCAACGTTTGAAAAATCTACACCCCCCAAAACCGTAAAGGTTCCAAGTTTTTCACTTTCATAAGAAAGCGAACCGAAATTATACCAATATTTCCATTCGGGGAAAAATGGCTTTCGGTAGGTTCCCAGATATTTAGCATAGGTACTTTTAAGTTTCCATTGAAATTTACTGAATGCTCCCATTACAGCAAAATGGTGTGTTTTTGAACGGTTACTTATAAAAGCAGTATTTTCTTCATTAATTTCTACCTCTTTATCGAAAAGAATAAATGGAATTCCTATAATATTTTCTTCATAGGTCCACCCGCTCCTGTATATAGCGTTACTAAAATAACTATCCTTGCCGCTTCCTACAGATATCCCACTTTGGTCCACAGTATCTATATATTCGTAAAGTATGGAACTTATAATTTTTTGGTTTTGTGGTTTAAAATAGATACCCCACAGTCCATCGGGAAAGTTTGCCCATCGGGTGCCGCTCCCATCCTCTATATAATGATCGTGGTATATGGAAAATGCCCCCAGAGTATTTTTAAGTTCGTATTTCAGCAAAAGGGTTCCCAAATGGTTGCCGAGTTTGTTCAGCGTCTCCCCTTCTATACCATATTCCTCAGTAGTATGGGCAAAAAAAACATTTACAAAATCCTTAAACCCACTTTTCAATTTTCCCCATTCAGGAGAAGTACCGCCCCATTGGGCATAGTGTTGCACACCGAGCGTAAGCTGGTTGTTTTCGTTAAATGTGGTTATTACACCCAATCGTTTGTAGTGCAACTGGGTATTATCCACATATCGGTCATCGTTCATTACGTAATGTCCTATTCCCCAATCAATCCCAAAGGTATTGGAAATCCTGAACGGATCATTTGCCTCTATGAGTATGCCAGGCAAAGGCCTAGCATTTCCAGACCACAAAAAATTTTGATTTGTTGCTGAAAGTCCGTCAAGCATCTCCTTTTGTTTTTTTGAACCCACCGTGGCTAAAAGCCAGGAATTTTCAAATTGAAGATATAAATCCCTTCGCTGTACATTATGCGCAACCCCATCCCTTCCATAAACTGCAGCACCTGCATTCAACTTAAATTTTGAATACGTTAAGCTTGCTTTCAACTCAGCCGTTGCTGATAGATTGGTGAGTTCGCCTAAGGCATAATTTGTATTGGTGTGGAACCAAAACGGGGTTTCGTTGTCAGTTGATAAAATGGCCTTTGTTTCAATACTGCCACCTATTTCAAATTCCTGTGAAAACAGCATGAAAGGGAAAAGGAAAAATATTAGAAAAAGGTTTTTCATCGTGATTAACCTAGTGTTTATTCATAATCCTTTTCAGCAAAGACCGCTCTTCCCTCGCATAGGCATATCCGTATTTATTTCCGTAGCCAAAATTGTTCAGATTTACATTGTTCAATACAATAGCTACATTTGCCAATCGGCCATCCTCGATTGCATCTTGTGGAAAATCGAGCAATCGTTTATCTGTATAGCCAGCACGCACTACATACAGCGTAATATCCGCCAACTTGTTAATCAAAATAGTATCGGTAACCAACATTGATGGCGCAGTATCCATAATGATATAATCAAACTCTTTTTTAAGTTCTTCCACAAAGGTTGTGGTCCGCTTCTGCATTAACAATTCAGCAGGGTTGGGTGGAATGGCACCAGAGAGAACAATACTCAAATTTTCATTGTAATCACTTTGCGACACAACATCTTCTACCTCAATATCGTCATATACAATATATTCTGTAAGACCTTTGCTATTTTTTAAATGCTCTGGCAAATACCGTTGCAATTGTGGATTACGAATATCAGCGCCCACAAGCACTACCTTTTTTCCAGTAAGTGCCAATGTCAATGCCAAGTTGAATGCCACAAAGGTTTTTCCTTCGCCTTTTATGGTTGAAGTTACAATCAATGTTTTGCCTTTCTCATTTTCTTCAAGTTTATTAATAAATAGGTATTGAAGATTGGTCCGAAATATTCTATAAGCCTCCGCCATAATACTACGGTCATTATACTGTATTAATTCCGATTCCCCTTTTTGTATCTTAGGAATTTCCCCTATAATTGGAATCGACTTTAAATGTTTTTCTACATCCTTTCTGTTTTTTACCTTGGTACTGAGCAAGAAGAAACTATAAATTCCGCCAAAAGGTACAAGGAGTCCTGCCAACAAAGCTCCCAAGTAAATAATTGATTTTTTCGGGGAAACCGGTTCTTGGGGCCCATACGCACTATCCACTATTTTGGCTCTATCAGCCGTAGCTGCCAGTGCAATGGAAGCCTCCTCCCGTTGCTGCAATAAAAAGAGATAAAGCTGCTCCTTAATGCTTTGTTGTCTTTCTATGCCCCTAAATATTTTTTCTTTGGCAGGAACCTGTGATATCTTGGAGCTGATAATATTTTCCTGCATGTTCAAATCCTTCATTGCAATACGAAGCCCATTTCTTGAATTCTCCAAACTTCCCAAAATATTGGCGCGCATTTGGTTTATTTGTTCGTTTACACTCTTTACAACTGGATTTTTTGGGGTGGAGCTTTGCAACAACTTATTTCTGTATAAAATAAGTTCATTGTAATTATTCACCGCACTACCTACGCTTTCATTGGAGATTCCAATATTGGCGGGGAGTAATTCATCAGGATTGCTATTCTTGATATAATCTATCATGGTATTGCTCAACTCCATTTGGGTAGACACATCCAACTGTCGTTTATTAAACTCACTGGCATTTTCAAGAGTTATCTGTGCCTCCGCCTGAATGTCAGTCAACCGGTTGGAGCTTTTAAAATCTTCTTTATTGCTTTCTACCGAATCCAACTCCTTGGTAATAATTTGCAAACGTGATTCTATAAAAGCGGATGTTTTTTTCGCAATCTCATTTCTATCCTGCACCGCATCTTTATTATACTGCCGTACTAGCTCATCTAAAAAATCCTGCCCTTTCTCCTTATTTTGGGTTTGTATGGACAATTCTACTACATTACTCTTTCCATCCGTATTGAGAATATTGACTCGGTCCTGAAAACTTAAGGCGACCTTCTCAATAGAGTGATAACTTACGAGTATGGTCTTATTTACATATCCTTCAAATTTTTCGGCTTCTTCTAGGTTTGGCAATACGGTTATAACTCCAAAAGGTAGTACAATTTGTTCCCCAAAGGTATAAGCATTTGCAAGATTAAGTTCCTCACTTTCAATATGAAATTCATTGTTCGACAATATTTTAAAATTGAGAACAGGAACATTTTCATTAAAATCCTCCTTAAAGCTTTGAAACTTGACCTCAAATGGTGTGTAGCCATAAAGCTCAGAAGTCTTTATATTGCCAACTACCTCATATTTTATATTGAGTTGTAGCTCTTTTACGGTTTCAGATATTAATCTTTTGGAGTTAAAGATGGCAAGTTCGTTGTCTATTTGATTATTCTTAAATCGGGATAGAAAACTTCCAAATTGTGAAAAGGCTGCCATTTCCAATGGACTCTGGGTTTTTTCATCCTTTATGATAATGGTTGCCTTGCTCTGGTATAGCTGCGGGGTATACCGTAAATACAGAAATGCAATTACCAATGCGATAAGCACCCCTAGTACAAAAAAATACCAATATTGAGTATATTGCTCAATTAGCTCTCTTAGTGAAAGCTCATCTGTCTCTTGGTTTGTTGGATTCTCGTTCATATAATTATTTTTCTTCCCATCTAATAAAACAGTTGGAAGATACTTCAGTTATAGCAGTATTAAAACTATCTAAATATAATAGCCATGGCAGACAATAGTAGTGAGGCTACACTCACGTAAACAGCTGTATTTCTATTAAAACTACTGCTCTGTACCTGCGCCCGATTGGGTTCCACATATACTACATCATTTTGTTGTAAATAATAATATGCACTATTTAAAACATCCGCACTTCTAAGGTCCAAATATTCATATTGTTTCGTTTTTCCGTCGTCCCTAATAACCAATACGTTATCCCTTCTTCCATATATGGTCATATCGCCCGCCAATCCCAATGCAGCAGGCAATGTGAGTCGCTCTCCCTCAAAATTATAGGTTCCGGGCCTATTTACTTCCCCTAGAAGGCTTACCTTAAAATTTAATATACGGATGGTAACGATAGGATCTTTAACATATTCGGAAATACGCTTTGTCAACATTTCACTCAATTCGGTTCTACTCAAACCGGCTACCTTCAAATTGCCCAATACGGGAAAATCTATGGTTCCGTCCTGTGCAGTAAGATAGGCTTGTTGTTGGTTGGTATTATTAATGCTTATTCCTGAGACCTCAGGTGTAGGACGTGTCTCGCTAATAAGATTGAAAGGGCGAGCGGCATTTAAATCGTAAGCTGAAACAACAATACTTAAAAGATCTCCGGACTGGATTTTAGAACTTTTTTGTAGGGTGTCAAGCACCCGCTGCCCTTCAGATAAATCTTGGAAATAAACTATTTTTTTTGGAGAAACACAGGATACTCCTAAAATACTTAGGAGCACAACCACTAATAACTTTATAAAATATCGCTTCATATTTTTTTTGCAAATATAATCTTTTATTACCCGCACCGTACAGGATTCAAGTATTAAGGGAAAACAAGTATGTTTAAATATTATAATTATGGCACTAAACTATAAAAATCAAAAACTCATAAAAAAGAAAACCTTCACTACTTATATGAAGGTTAACATAATTAATAGAATAATATTATCAATTCTGGTGCTGAATATCCAAATGTTGGTATTCAGAATTTTGACTAATATACTCAGGTACCAGTTCTTTAATTTTTAAGACTACCTCCGTTTTTTTACTTTGGTTGGTGGCCTTAATAATAGCCTGAATTTTCTCACTAACCTTATAAAAATCCTCGGTCGGCACTTTAGAAACCATAATCTTGGAATGGAAGGTAGGCAAGCTCTCAGCTGTATCACTTAAGAGTTCTTCATACAGTTTTTCCCCAGGACGTAAGCCGGTAATCTGTATATCAATATCTTTATAAGGTTGAAAACCAGAGAGTCTTATCATCCGTTCGGCCATTTCGAGTATCCTTACGGGCTTCCCCATATCAAAAATAAATATCTCGCCCCCTTTGCCCATGGTACCAGCCTGCAATACCAATTGACAGGCTTCCGGGATGGTCATAAAATAACGTATAATATCCTTATGGGTAACGGTTACAGGACCTCCCGCTTCAATCTGTGTTTTAAAGTGTGGGATTACCGAACCATTGGATCCCAATACATTTCCAAATCGGGTTGTAATAAAACGGGTATGTGTACCAATTTTGGCCTGTAAGGACTGTACGTACATCTCGGCAGCACGCTTGGAGGCTCCCATTACATTCGTTGGGTTTACAGCCTTATCGGTAGATATCATCACAAATTTATCAATCCCATGCTGTACCGATAAGTTGGCTAGGTTTACAGTGCCCAAAATATTGACCCCTACAGCCTCGTATGGATTTTTTTCGATTAAGGGAACGTGCTTATAGGCCGCTGCATGAAAAACCAAATCAAACTTAAATTTGGCAAATATCATCTCAAGCCGGTCAATATTCCTTACATCTGCAAGGATAGTGCTAAATTCCAGATCTGGAAACGTATTTTCCAGATAAAGTTCCATTTCATATAAGGGTGATTCCGCATTGTCCAAAACCACAATTTGTCGGGGATTGAATAAGGCCAATTGCCTTATTATCTCACTTCCTATGGAACCCGCCCCCCCGGTTACTAATATAGTTTTGTCCTCAAGATCGTTTTTAATAATCGCAGAATCGATTTCAATGGGATACCTATCCAATAAATCCTCAATTTCTATATGCTTTATCTGCGTTTGTAAATTTTGTTTCTGGTTCCAATTTTCAACAGAGGGCATATTGAACACCTGTATTTTATTTGCCAAACAAGCTTCTACTATTTCATTGGTTTCTGCTACCGATAAAGAATCGCGCACCATTAAAACCCCATCAATGCGATGTTTTTCCAATAAGAAGGCAAATTCTATAGAATCCTTCGTAATAGACGTTAAAAAAACCGGTTTTCCCAGCACGTTAAGACGCTTGTTGGTATAATCTTCAGTAATAAACCCTACCAGCTGAAAAGCTTGATCAGACTCAGAGGTAAGAGCCCTTCCCAAGTTAATGGTCTGATTATCCATTCCCACTATCAATACCCGCTTCTTGACTTTCCCAATATTCATTCTACGTATATACTGATAAGCCTCTTTTACCGCAATTCTAAGGAACAACATTAATGTAAATGAAAAAAACATGTACAATAGAACGGCAGTGGTAAGGAATATTTTTTCTCCCTCTAAGAGATAATAAACTGTATTAAAAAGCACCACCGTAATTCCTGTTAAAAAAGAAGCTGCCGCTACCCTGAAAATATCGGTAAAAGTGGAGTGTCTCACTATGCCCGAATACGTTCTAAAAACATAAAAGAATATTGCATTGGTCCCAAGCACAAAAAGAGTACGGAGAGATAAAGGCCAAACGGTCTGGAACTTTAAGGGTGTTCCCTCCAAAATCAAATAAGTGAAACCCACCGAGATCAAACAAATTGTAATATCAAGCATCAATACCGCCCAACGTGGCAAATACCGACGGTTCAATAAACCTATAGTTCTAGTGCGCATCTTTAATTGCTCAAATAGTGATTTGTTATAAGGCACGTTTTGGTTAAATTTGGGGCTACAAATATAACCTATTTATCGATAAAAGGTATCAAAACATCGTTAATCTTAACTTTTTCTTCACTTATTAAATTTGAACCTGAGGGCAAACAAAGCCCCATATTAAATAAATCGACAGCAACTGTACCACCGTAATAAGGCGCATCTATAAAAACAGGCTGCAAATGCATCGGCTTCCATAACGGCCTACATTCAATATTATTTTCCCCCATTGCCAATCTAATGTCTTCGTTAGAAAAACCACATTCTGAGCGATCTACGAGAATACAGGAAAGCCAATGATTTGAAAAATAATCGCTATTAGGTTCTGAAAACACATTAACTCCATTGGTATGTTTAAATATATCTTTGTAAAAGTCGTTCATTTCTCTACGCAAACCTACGTGTATATCAAGAACTTCCATTTGGCCTCGGCCTATACCCGCAGAAATATTGCTCAACCTGTAGTTATAACCTATTTCTGAATGTTGGTAATGTGGAGCCGCATCCCGCGCCTGTGTAGCCAAGAAGATGGCTTTTTCCTTGTGCTTTAAATTTCGAGACACCAAAGCGCCGCCTCCCGAGGTAGTTATAATCTTGTTTCCATTAAAAGAAAGTATAGAAATATCTCCAAAGGTACCGCATTTTTGGATTTTATAGCTACTTCCAAGGGCTTCGGCACTATCCTCTACTATTGGGATTTCATATTTTTCAGAAATCTTTCTTATTTCTTCAACTTTATAAGGCATTCCGTATAAATGTACGGCAATGATGGCCTTGGGTTTTTTCCCTTTAGAAATTCGATCTTTTATGGCTTCTTCCAAATGATTTGGGCAGATGTTCCAAGTGTCTGGCTCGCTGTCAACAAATATGGGAGTTGCACCTTGATAAACAATAGGATTTGCTGAAGCGGAAAAGGTCATACTTTGGCAGATGACCTCATCACCTTTTCCAACTCCCAATAAAATTAAGGCTAAATGCAATGCGGCGGTACCCGAACTCAAGGCTGCAACGTGGTTTCCACTCCCAAGATAGCTTTCCAAATCTTTTTCAAAACCTGCTACGTTCGGGCCCAAGGGGGCAATCCAATTGGTATCGAACGCTTCATTCACAAAAGATTGCTCTGTACCGCCCATATGAGGAGAAGAAAGATATATTTTTGTCTCTGACATAACTGTCCGTAATTTTTTTGCAAAAGTAAACAGTTTTGGAAGTAACCCCTCGCTTAATTGCTATAAAGTTACACACAGATTGCACAATAGGTTACAGTTATTTATTACAATCAAAATTTCACTATTTATTGTTTTTTCAATTTCTACCAGCTTGGCTCGTAATTCATTTATTTATTTCAAATCCCTCCTGTTTTTCGCAACAAGCACTTCCATAAAATTCTTAAATCTTCTAAAAAAGATTGATTGTAATAGTATTCAAGGTTCATTTGTACTTTATCGGGAAATATAACCGTGTCATTATAGTTCAACGGATCCTCTTGTGCTGCCAGGAGTGCCTCCTCATTAAAATATTTGAGCGCAGCCTTACTGCAAAACCCAGGTTTTAGTTGCAGAAGTTTTTGGGCCTCTCCCTGCAATTGGTCATAATAACCGGGCACATCAGGCCGTGGCCCTACAAAACTCATTTGCCCCAGCAGGATATTTAAAAGTTGTGGCAACTCATCCAACTTGGAATGTCGCAGAAATTTACCATAGTTCGAAATACTACCATCCTTTTTATGCATACTTCGAATTTTATAAATGGTAAACAGTTTGCCAAACTGCCCTACTCGGGTTTGTAGAAAAAGACCTTTGCCCGTGTCAATAGCCGCAATTACTATTAATATTAATATTAGCCAACTGAAAAGTATTATTAGGGAAGCAGAAAATAATATGTCGAAGATTTTTTTGATGGAAATATTATTGTTATTTGTTAAATAATTGTCAGGTCGAGCGCAGTCGAGACCTTATTCAAATTCACTAAAATACGGCGTACATCATTAATTATATATTCAAGAGCCCAATGAATGAAAAGATCAATTAATGATTCTTCCAGGATTCCCAACAACAACTGCCCCATCCGGAACATCTTTTATTATAACTGCCCCGGCCCCAATAGTAGCCCATTTTCCTATTTTAATCCCTGGCAGAACACAGGCACCAATTCCAATATGTGTACCCTCGCCAACGGTAACGTCACCAGCCAAACTGGCATTGGGGGAAATATGTACAAAATCCTCTATTTGGCAATCGTGTTCAATGACAGCACCGGAGTTAATGATACAATGTTCCCCTACCGAAGTACAGGCATTGACAACTACTTGCGCCATAACCACTGTTCCTTCACCTACTGTTGACCATTTAGATACTGTGGCTGATTTATGTATTAGAAGGCCAAAATCACATTGTAATTTTTCCTTTACCTCCTTGCGCATTCTATTACTCCCAATGCTAACTATCCAAAATTCCCCAGCCTCATAAGTTCCCGCCATATATTTTTGGACGGCAATATGGCACACCGCCTCTGCTTGTGGATTATCATCATATACCACGCTAATACGCTCTCCTATTGATTCTGCGATATCAATAACCGATTTACAATGCCCACTGGCGCCAAATAATATCATTGACTTATTGGTTTTGGTTTATAGTCCTGTCAGGTCGAGTGAATTTGAAATAGCGAAAGCTAATTCAAATTTGTATCGAGACCCTGTTGATTTAATTTTTGATTTCGTTTTTTGGTCTCTTGCCTCGGGATTTTAACTTCTCAATACTAAATACTCATTTCTTTCCACCCGTAAACCGCTCCCCAGTAACCTGTCCCTCCTGTGCAATCCCTTCACTTCTGAATACTTTTTGTACTGTTTTAAATAGAATTTTCAAATCCAACGCAAAGCTTTGGTGGGCTACATACCAAACATCATATTCAAACTTTTGTTCCCAACTTATGGCATTGCGGCCATTAACTTGTGCCCAACCGGTAATCCCAGGTTTTATTTTGTGCCGTTTCCTTTGTTTATCATTGTATAAGGGTAAGTATTCCGGCAATAACGGCCTTGGGCCCACGAAGCTCATATTGCCTTTTAGAACGTTTAGCAATTGCGGTAACTCATCCAAAGAGGTTTTACGCACGAAGTTACCTACTGCTGTTAATCGTTCCGTATCGGGCAGTAAATGTCCATTAATGCCACGTTTGTCGTTCATTGTTTTAAACTTGATAATGGTAAAGATCTTCTCCTTCTTTCCAGGACGCTTTTGGTAAAAAAATGGTTTACCTTTATTAGCAATTGTCAAACCTAACATTACAATTACAAAAATTGGAGATAGAAGTATTAAGCCGAAAAATGCAGCTAGGAAATCAAAAGTAGGTTTAAAAAAATTTCTATACATTTATTTTTTCTACTATTAGATTATAACTTCTTTCTACTAAATATTCTTTTTGCAAAAGGTTCCAAGAATTAGCCCCCAATATATCTAAATTATCTGCACATAGCTTCGAAATTTTATCTTGAATGCCGTTTGCGTCTCCAGCTTCTACCCAATATCCACATTTGGCTTCCTCTATAATTTTTCCAATATCTGAATTTACATCTGTGGCTGCCAAAACGGGCATTTTCATTTCTAAATATGCGAGAAGACGGGAAGGGAAATTAGGAATGGTAAAATCTTTGTGCAAAAAGATCATTCCGACATCACAAGCGGCAAGGAGGACGTCGTATTCATCCCTTGGCAAACCGGATAGCAAGGTAGCGTTGGTTGGTTTGTTTCGATTAAACCAGAACTTTAATTTTCCAAATTGGGTGCCACTTCCCACCACTAGAATATGGGCTAGGGGTTCTTTAAGGTCTGAAATAGTTTCTATCAAAAAATCGATACCTTGAGGAATACCTAAATTTCCGCCGTAAACGAAAATTCTCTTATCAATGGGTATGTTGTATTTATTTTTAATCTTTACTCTCTCTTCTTCGCTGTATTCAATAAATTTAGGTTTTATCGTATTAGGATTCACCTCTACTTTGTTCCTTGATATATCTGGATTATGCTCAAGAACAAATTTTTTATTGGCTTCAGACATACATCCAATAGTATCTGAGATCTTATAAAGACGTTTTTCTTTATTTACGAAGGTTTTATGCAACAGTCCTCCTTTTTTCATCATTCCCATATCCACTGCATTTTGTGGGAAAATATCTTTCAACAATAGATATGAATATGCTCCATCGCGTTTCTTTATAAAATCGATGACCTTGGAAAACGTAATGGGAGGAGTTGAATACAAAACTAAATCAAAAACAACATTTTTTATATGCTTTTTTATTGCCGATAAAAATTGACCTTCAATAAGGATTTGGCCCAATCCTTTTTCTAGCACATTGGTTTTTGTAAGATTAAGAGACTGTACGTTTAAAATATTTGCTTTTCCCTCTTGGGTAAAGGAAGTTTTGGTTTTATGCCGTCTTTCAACCGGAGCAACTATATAGACATTATGACCCTGCTCAATAAAATAATTTAAGAGGTCTTGATAAATACCTCTCTTTTTCAGGGTGGTAATATTCACCATCGTAAGAAATAATACATTCATTTTTTATTTCTTAAATATTGTCTTGCCAAACTACTCGGTTAATATAATCTGTATAGGAAATAATAATGCGAACCATTTTTTCCGAAACATTGGGCATACTATAATCCGCTACTTGTCTGAAATTGCGGCTTTCTCCCAATTGTTGCTTTTGTAATTGTACTAAGCCTTGAAGAATACGTTCAGTATTTAAACCTACCATCATAACAGATGCTTCTTCCATTGCTTCGGGCCGTTCGTGTGCTTCACGAATGTTTAAGGCTCTAAAGTTGAGAATGGAGGATTCTTCACTGATAGTACCAGAATCTGATAGAACAGCGAAGGAATGCTTTTGAAGGGCATTGTAGTCGTGAAAGCCCAAAGGTTTTAAGAAATGAATATGCTTATGTGTTTCTACTTTCCTTTTCTCAATCATATTGCGAGTACGTGGGTGGGTAGAAAAAATAATGGGATAATCATACTTCTCAGCTATGGTGTTTAAACAGTCGATTAAACCCTTAAAGTTTTTTTCTGAACTTATATTCTCTTCACGATGGGCAGAAACGACAAAGTATTTATTTTTTTCCATTTTTAATTTAGACAACACATTGGAAGATTCAATTTCTGAGGCATAGTGATTTAAAACCTCAAACATAGGGGAGCCAGTTTTAATAACACGATCTGCTGGTAGGCCCTCACGCAGTAGATACTCTCGGGCAATATCGCTATAGGTTAAGTTTATATCACTAATGTGGTCTACTATTTTTCTATTGGTTTCTTCAGGTACTCTTTGGTCAAAACATCTGTTGCCAGCTTCCATATGAAAAATGGGGATACGGCGTTTCTTGGCGGCTATTGCACATAAACAGGAGTTTGTATCTCCAAGAACTAAAAAAGCGTCGGGATTCACTTCTTCAAGAACTGGATCTATATTTATTAGTATTTGTCCGGCGGTGGTGGTGGCATTTGTACCGGCGGCGTTTAAAAAGTAGTCGGGTTTACGGATGCCGAGGTCTTCGAAAAAGACTTCGTTTAGTTCGTAGTCGTAATTCTGACCAGTGTGTACTAAAACGTGGTCTATGGCTTCGGAGGCGTCTAGGGCGACTATTACTCTGGATAGTCTGATTATCTCCGGGCGGGTACCTACCACTGTCATTGCTTTTAATTTTTTCATTTGTTATTCTTTGATAAGGTTTCTCGCAGATCGGCGCAGATTTTAAACGCAGATTCTAGCTGATTTATGTCTTATAAATTATTAACTATTTGTTTTATATTATCATCAATCTTTGAAGTGTTGAAATTCACTAAGATTCCTAATTTCTTATCAGATAGCTTTAAATATGTTAATAGCTGTTTGTAATGTACATCCATTAAATTTTCTACCGACTTGACTTCGATGATTACTATATTATTTACCAAAATATCAATTCGATACCCAACATCCAGCTTTATGTATTCATATTGAAAAGGTAAGCCCAATTGACAATGTATCGTTAATCCCTCTTTTCGCAATTCATACGCCAAGGCAGATTCATAGGCCGATCCCAATAAACCCGGACCTAGCGCATTATACACTTTGAATATTGCGCCTCTAATAATGTATGATAATTCGTTCTCGGTCATACTGTTAATCATAGCCTTCTCACTGGGGCGGATTATTTCTCGCTGATTATCGCAGATTTTAAAACCCCAGATTTCCGCGGATCTTATTTTTTATCCGTGCAGATCTGCGAGCTCATCTGCGCAAATCTGCGAGAAACCATTATTCACAAAGTTACACTTCCTCAAAATAAGTATCCGCATCTTCCGGATTATATGGTTCGTTTATCCAAAAATTGGTATATAATACTTCATCTCCTATATTCTTTATATTGTGTGTGTACCAAATAGGCATATCAACATAGGCAGGTTCGTCCCCGTCCAGATAGAAATCCATCACATCATTTGTTCCTATTTTTCGCAGTTGAATTAATGCCTTGCCTTTAATTACTGCAAAACGTTCGATCTTGCGGGTATGATAGTGATTTCCTCTGGTTATTCCGGGCACCGTAGTAGAAAAGGAGACCTGCCCTCCTACTCCTAAACGTATCACCTCTACAAAAGATCCTCTTGGGTCGGTGTGTTGGGTAAATTTTACCGGGAAGTAATTAGCAATATCCATATAACAACGATAGGTGTTGAATAGGTTTAATTCGAAAGTATTGTTGAGAGATGGTATTTCTCCTCTGTCTTGGTATTGTGATTTATAGTTTTGAAGGAAATCCAACAACTCAGATACCTTAGCTTCCGAAGTATGAGCTATGGTATATAAAGCTTCATTCTTTCTTTCGCGAATTACCTTTAATATCTCTGCTACCAACTCTCCTACATAAATAAGTTTTAAATCACCGTCCACTTGAATCTTAGGTGTTTCGCCGTTTGCGATTTGATGGGAAAAGGTTGCAACCACGGAATTGTAATATGGATGTCCGAAGGGGCCAAATACATTGGGAATAACCATCCCTGTAAAAGTGCTTTTAGTCTCTTTTGCCCATTCTACAAATGTCTTCCGACCTTCTTTCTTTGATTTGCCATAGGGATTATCCCTCTCCTCCTGAGAGGAAGATGACATAATTATATGGGCTTTACTTTCAGTACGGTTTAAGGAAGCTATAAGTTTTTGGACCAGCTCTAAATTTGTTTTGTATATAACGTCTGGATCATTATGGCGGTTCATTGCCGCAAGGTGGACAATGACATCACATTGGGCAACGAAAGAATCCATTTCCTTCTCGTTGGTGAAATATTTTTTTTGAAATTCAACGCGTGTAAATTCCTCAGGATATAAACCTAAAGTATTGTACAAATGTGTGCCAACAAAGCCATGTTGGCCGGTAATTCCTATTCTTAACATATTATATTCTTTTAAGGTTTC
>SWCD01024214.1_pt1 | contig 40345 bp, 37 predicted proteins | sample 4693011 | NCBI WGS metagenome assembly SWCD01 (sample SAMN10267278, study PRJNA491770) | bioreactor metagenome | isolation source: DHS bioreactor inoculated with marine | place: Japan: Omine Ridge, Nankai Trough
CTGGGATTGGCCTGCAGAAGTAAACTATCATGAAGCCAAGGCATTCTGTGCATGGAAGTCTGAACAAACCGGTGAAACTGTACGCCTGCCTACCGAGGATGAATGGTATCGTCTGGTTGATGTTGCTGGTATCGAAGAACTGGACGAGAATGCAGCCCCCGCCAATATTCATTTGGATCATTTTGCCTCCTCCTGTCCGGTAAATCATTTTGCGCAGGGCGATTTTTATGACGTCAGAGGCAATGTCTGGCAATGGACTGAAACGCCGATTTATCCATTCGATGGATCACAGGTTCACCGCCTGTATGATGATTTCACCACGCCGACATATGATGGAAAACATAATCTGATAAAAGGTGGCAGCTGGATTTCCTGTGGCAATGAAAGCCGTTTATCATCCCGTTATGCGTTCAGACGTCACTTTTTTCAGCATGCAGGATTCCGTTATGTGGTATCGGATGCGCCAGTGGTGAATCTGGATTCTAACTATGAAACCGACAAAATGTTGTCGGAATATGCTGAATTCCACTACGGTGAAAGTTATTTTGATGTGCCTAACTTTCAAAAAGCCATCGCCCGGATGGCTATTGAGAAGATGGGGGATAAACCCGCAAGACACGCGCTTGATCTTGGCTGTGCGGTTGGTCGTGCCAGTTTCGAATTAGCCAGGCATTTTGATCGGGTCACAGGGGTTGATTTCTCGGCACGGCTGATCAATCTCGGTGTCCAGCTCAAGCGTGATGGCGTCATCCGTTATGCCATAGCCGATGAAGGTGATTTATTACTGTATCGCGAACAACGGCTGGAAAACTTTGGTTTGGAAGATACCGCGCATAAAGTTGATTTTATGCAGGGCGATGCCTGTAATTTAAAAGCGGTCTACCAAGGCTATGATTTGATTTTAGCGGCTAATTTACTAGACCGCTTGTATGACCCGATATTATTTTTAAAACACATACATGAACGAATTAATGTGGGGGGCTTGTTAGTGTTAGCCTCGCCCTATACATGGCTGGAAGAACACACGGATAAAGCCAATTGGCTGGGTGGATTCAAAAAAGACGGAGAAAGCTTTTCCACACTGGATGGCATCAAAAGCGTGTTGGAAAATCACTTTCAATTAATTGATGGGCCATTTTCGCAACCATTCGTACTCCGTGAAACCCGACGTAAATTCCAGCATACTCTGTCAGAGGTGACTATCTGGGAACGTCGAAATGTCGAAGATTGATTTTGATCAGCAAATAGATCGCAGCGGCACGTATAGCCTTAAATACGATGCCCGCCAGCGATTGTTTGGCCGCGAAGATGCCATTCCGTTATGGGTGGCAGATATGGATTTTGCTGCCCCTGAGTCGGTAACAAAAGCGTTGACTGTCAGGGCCCAGCATCCACTTTATGGCTACAGTGAATATCCTGAAGCGTTGTATCAGGCCACCCAGGAGTGGTTTTTACGACGTCATCATTGGCATATTGACGCTGAACATATCCTGATTTGTCCGGGAGTCGTGCCATCATTGCATGCCACCATCATGGCGCTCACCGAAAAGCATGATCAGGTCATAGCCCAGCCACCGGTATATTTTCCCTTTTTCTCGGCGGTGACTGAGACCCAGCGGAATCTGCTATTAAATCCATTGCAGCTGGTGGATGATTATTATCAGCTTAACTTTGCTGAGTTGGCCGAACAGGCTGCAGCAGGGGCCAAAATGCTGTTGCTTTGCTCACCACATAACCCGGGTGGTCGGGTGTGGAGCGAGTCTGAACTGCAACAGCTGCTGGATATTGCCAGGCAATATCAATTGATTATTGTCAGTGATGAAATTCATGCCGATCTGGTCTTATCGGGTCAGAAGCATATTCCGTTGGCAACACTGGCGGATGATGTGCCCATGGTGACCGCTGTATCGGCCAGCAAAACATTTAATATTGCCGGGCTTGGGATGTCGATGTTGATAGTCCCTGATAATCAGCATAAAAAAGCGATTGAATCGGTGTTTAACTCCTGGCATGTCAGTGCTGCCAATCCGTTCAGTATTGAAGCAACGATAGCCGCCTACCGGCATGGAGAACAGTGGCTGGATGAACTGTTGTTGTATCTGCAGCAAACCTACCACTGGGTACAGCAATTTTTTGCTGAAAAGCTACCGAAGATACGAATATTGGATTTACAATCAACCTATTTATTATGGCTTGATTGCCGTGAACTAATGCTTAATGACAAACAACTCAGAAGCTTTTTTGTTCAACAGGCGGGTGTGGCGATGAACCCCGGTGTGATGTTTGGCGATGCCGGCAGTGGTTTTATGCGAATGAATATTGCCGCGCCAAGGGCAATGATTGAACAAGCCTGTCAGCAAATCGTTTCTGCCTGGGAAAGCGCGAAATGAAGCTTTACTAAGAACAGTAGAACTTAACAAAAGATTTTACTTCAACGCGATGAGGTTTGTGATGCAACAGACTATTGGGGATGCCGCAGGCAAAATCTGGCAATATTTACAAAAAAATGGGGCGACCAGCATTACCAAGCTGGCTACCGAGTGTGGTCTTGATATCAAAATGGTACAAAGAGCCATTGGCTGGCTGGCGAGGGAAGATAAACTGATCTCAGTGCAAAAAGGCCGTAGCGAAATTATCAGTCTTAAAGAAAGTTAATTATCCGTCAGGTTCTGTTTGACACTAAATGCGCCACGAACGCTACCCACGCTAAATCCCGTGGCCTGATCATCAGGATAGTGTTTTTTCAACTTGGCCTGGATAGGCTCCGGTATCTTTTCACCGTGGCAGGTGACGCAGACTAAATCGGTACCAATCGCTTTCATCATGCGCCATTGTTTAACGCCGTCTGTTTCCACCTGCTCACTGAAACTGAGCTTTTTAATAATTTCACCTTTTTCCAGGCGTTTTTCAAAACTTCTTAAAACAGTTTTTTCCCATTCATCAGGCTTATTTTCAGGGTTACGGATCTTCAGAGCGGTACGACTGACATCAAGATTGTATTTGGTGGAAACCTGTTCGGCCACTCTGGGAGCAATATCTTTACAAACAGCAATAGTTTTCACTGAACCATCTGTTTGCATGGATAACATTAATGCTGATTTGAGTGTTTCGGCAAATTCTTTTATCGCCGCATTGGCCTGGGTTTCAAACTGTTTAGCGTTATCAGCCTGAACTGAAAAGGCAAATAACAAGATTGTGATAAAAAAAATCGGCCGAATATTCATCTTCGTGCTCCACACTGAATCGATAAAATAGATGTCTTTGGATAACGATAATTTTCTCTTCCATGTCGGGAGAAGAAAACCTTGTTCACGAGGTTCAGAGAATCAAGATGCTTTTTGTCAGTGAACCATAGCCATTATTTAATATGCAACATTGATCATCCCCTCAGGCATTCATAACGACACTTTATTTAGCCCTAAATTAAAAATGATAAGTAAGGTTAAATATTAGCATCTAATTATATGTGATGGGGGCTGCGTTATTTTGTTCCAATCGCCAGGATGCTTGTACATCCTGCTTTTATCCTGCTAACCTTCGGGCAACTTGATTTTTTTGACTAAGAGAAAATGACCAATATCTACGACGCTTCGGCAATTGAGGTTCTAACGGGATTGGATCCGGTCAGAAAACGACCCGGCATGTATACCGATACCACAAGGCCGAATCACCTGGCTCAGGAAGTCATTGATAACAGTGTCGATGAAGCCATTGCCGGTCACGCAACAAATATTGAAGTCATCCTGCATCCCGATAACTCGCTTGAAGTCATTGATGATGGACGGGGGATGCCGGTGGATATCCACCCTGAAGAGGGTGTGCCTGGGGTTGAGGTTATTCTGACCCGTCTGCATGCCGGGGGTAAATTTTCCAATAAAAATTATCGTTTCTCAGGTGGTCTGCATGGCGTCGGTGTCTCTGTCGTCAATGCCTTATCCAAACGACTGGAAGTGAATATTCGCCGTGATGGCATCAGCTACAGCATTGCTTTTGAAAATGGTCTGTTAGTTGAGCCTTTAAGCGAAACCGGGACAGTCGGCAAAAAAAATACCGGTACCAGCGTCAGGTTCTGGCCAGATACCAGTTTCTTTGATGCACCAAAGTTTCTGGTCTCACGTCTTCGCCATGTTTTGCGAGCCAAAGCGGTATTATGCCCCGGTTTAGTGGTTACCTTTGAAGATTTAAGTGGTGCCGAAAAACAAAATGATCGCTGGTGTTATGAAGATGGCCTGAACAGTTATCTCGCCAATGCGATGACTGATGTGCCCTGCGTCCCCGCCAAACCGTTTGTTGGCCATTTTGCTGATGAAGATCAGGAAGTCGACTGGGCCCTGATGTGGCAGCTTGAACCGGCAGAGGTGATTGCAGAAAGTTACGTCAATCTTATCCCGACCGCACAGGGGGGGACGCATGTAAACGGATTACGCTCAGGTCTGCTCGATGCTTTGCGTGAGTTTTGCGAGTTTCGCAGCCTGTTGCCACGCGGCGTAAAACTATCGGCCGAAGATATCTGGGAACGCTGTAGTTACGTATTATCAGTCAAATTGCAGGATCCCCAGTTTTCCGGCCAGACGAAAGAACGTCTGTCTTCCAGGCAATGTGCCGGGTTTGTTGCCGGTGCAGTAAAAGATTCGTTCAGCCTATGGCTCAACCATCATATTGAAGATGGTGAAAAAATAGCCGAGCTGGCCATTAACAATGCCCAATCACGTTTAAAACAGGCTAAAAAAGTTGTACGTAAACGGGTGCAATCCGGTCCGGCACTTCCCGGTAAACTGGCGGACTGTACTTCTCAGGATCCATCTCGCACTGAACTGTTTCTGGTGGAAGGGGATTCTGCTGGTGGCAGTGCCAAACAGGGCCGAGACCGTGTATTTCAGGCTATCATGCCGTTACGCGGTAAGATTCTGAATACCTGGGAAGTCGAAGCCTCACAGGTGTTGGCTTCACAGGAAGTTCATGACATCGCTGTTGCAGTAGGTGTTGATCCTGGTTCGGATGATCTTACCGGACTGCGTTACGGCAAAATCTGTATTCTTGCCGATGCTGACTCGGATGGTGCGCATATCGCCACATTGTTATGTGCGTTATTTGTCCGACATTTCCGGCCACTGGTCGAAGCCGGACATATCTGTGTGGCGATGCCACCGCTGTATCGGATTGATGTCGGCAAACAGGTGTTTTACGCACTGGATGATGAAGAGCGACAAATCATTCTGGACCGTATCGAACGAGATAAAATTAAAGGCAAAGTCAGTACCCAGCGTTTTAAAGGTCTGGGCGAGATGAATCCTTTGCAATTACGTGAAACTACCATGGCTCCCGATACACGCCGGCTGATTCGACTCACCATTGACGCCGATGATGATACGTTTATGACGCTTGATAAACTGCTGGCCAAGAAACGTGCTGGTGATCGAAAAGTCTGGCTGGAACAGCATGGCGATTTAGCTGATGGTTTAATCTGAACTGAGAATTTTGAATGAGCACTATAGTTGACGATCTGGAACAGCAACCGCTTCGGGATTTTACCGAAAAGGCCTATCTGGGATATTCCATGTACGTCATTCTGGATCGTGCCTTGCCGCATCTGGCTGATGGTCTTAAACCGGTCCAGCGACGCATTGTTTATGCGATGTCCGAGTTAGGCCTCAGTGCTGTATCCAAACATAAAAAATCCGCTCGTACCGTCGGTGACGTATTAGGTAAGTATCATCCGCATGGTGATTCGGCCTGTTATGAAGCCATGGTGCTAATGGCTCAGCCATTCTCCTATCGTTATACCCTGATTGACGGTCAGGGTAACTGGGGCTCAATGGATGATCCCAAATCGTTTGCTGCCATGCGTTATACCGAAGCACGTCTGGCACCTTACGCCCAAACATTATTAACTGAGCTGGGGCAGGGCACGGTCGAATGGATGCCCAATTTTGATGGCACCATGGATGAGCCACAGCTGTTGCCTGCACGACTCCCTAATGTATTGTTGAATGGGGCCACCGGTATTGCCGTGGGCATGGCAACCGATATCCTGCCGCACAACCTGCGGGAAGTGGTAAATGCCTGCCTGTTATTACTGAAGTCACCCAAAAGCACGTTAGATGATCTGTTAACTGAAATTCAGGGACCGGATTTCCCCACCGGCGGTGAAATCGTCTCGCCTCAAGCTGAAATCCGTCGCATCTACGAAACCGGTCATGGTTCAATTCGTCAACGTGCCGCCTATAAAGTGGAAGACAACGAAGTAGTGATTCATGCGCTGCCATATCAGACTTCCGGTGCCAAAGTGCTGGAGCAGATCGCCGCACAGATGAATAACAAAAAGCTGCCAATGGTTGCGGATTTACGCGATGAATCTGATCACGAACAGGCAGTGCGTCTGGTGATTGTGCCGCGTTCCAATCGGGTGGATATTGAAAGTCTGATGTCGCATCTGTTTGCTACCACTGATCTGGAGCGCAGCTACCGCGTCAATATGAACATGATCGGCCTGGATGGTCGGCCGCAGGTGAAAAACCTGCTGCAGATGCTCAGCGAATGGTTAACCTACCGGATCCAAACGGTACGCCGCCGCTTGCAGTATCGTCTGGATAAAGTGCTGGATCGAATGCATGTCCTGGAAGGCCTGCTGGTTGCTTATCTGAATATAGATGAAGTCATTGCCATTATCCGTTATGAGGATGATCCCAAAGCCGAGTTAATGGCCCGATTCAGTCTTAGTGATCGCCAGGCAGAATCGATTCTCGAATTACGTTTGCGTCATTTGGCCAAACTGGAAGAAATGAAGCTCAAAGGCGAAATGGATGAGCTCAGCAAGGAACGTAAATCTCTGGAATTATTACTGAGTTCGGAAACCCGTTTGAAATCGTTGATCCGCAAGGAACTGACAGCTGATGCCGAAAAATATGGTGATGACCGTCGTAGCGAAATCAAACAGCGTGATGCGGCCAAAGCACTCAGCGAAACCGAGTTATTACCCACAGAACCCCTGACAATTGTGTTATCGGCCAGTGGCTGGGTGCGGGCGGCTAAAGGCCATGATGTGGATCCGGGATCATTAAATTACCGAACCGGCGATCGCTACCTGGCATCGGTAAAAACCCGAAGTAACCAGCAGGTCGTGTTCCTGGATGAAAGTGGCCGTAGTTATTCACTGGCGGCGCATACCTTGCCATCAGCAAGAGGCCAGGGAGAACCGCTCAGTGGTCGATTGCAATCCGCGCCGGAAGTACGCTTTATTGCGGTGATTGCGGCTGAGAATGATCAGATGGTGTTGTTATCCAATACTGCTGGTTATGGTTTTGTCACTCGCTTTGATAACTTACTGGCTAAAAACAAAGCCGGTAAAGCTTTATTCAATCTGCCGGAAAAAGCGGCGTTATTACCACCATTGGTGGTCGATACAAAAATGCCGCAACAACTGGCGGTTGCTGCGGGCGATGGTCGGTTATTAGTCTTCCCAATCAGTGAAGTGCCAGAACTCAATAAAGGCAAAGGCGTCCGTTTGATCAATATTCCGCAGGCACGTTTCACCAGTGGTCAGGAATGGTTGCAATCGGTCACGCTGGTTCCGGAAAATCACAGTCTGACGCTGCACGCCGGACGTCGTCATCTCACGCTGAAAACCGCTGATTTGCAACACTATGCCGGAGAGCGCGGCAAACGCGGACATAAGCTACCCCGAGGATTGCAAAAAGTCAGTTCCGTTGAAGTAGCCGAGTAAAAAGCTCGGTTACTTGGTATCCTATTAGGCTGAATTCACAATGCCTGATAGAGATGCTGGATATACCTTCTGATCATTTTTCCGTTACCGCTGTATTGCTGAAAAAAGTCAGTCAACACCGCTGGGCCAGACATTCCTGGTCTTTGCTGGGTGTCATTCCTGGTCTCAGCGAAACACAATTGTCCAATGCGCAGACCGAAGGTGAGCTGCATTATTATCCCGATCTGCATCTGCGTTTATTTCGGCATTATTGTGATAGCTATTATCAAAATCTGATGTCAGAACAGGCCAAGATTTATTTTATCGGCCGCTTGGAAAATGATCTGTTCATCCCGGTTTTACTGACCGTGGATTTCGATGAAGCCGCTTCCTATATGGAAGCTGGCGATCATGTGATGGAAGCAGCTTTACCAGATGAATTATGTGTCTGGCTGGAACGCTTTCTGATCTATCACTATGCACCGGAAGCTCCCAAAAAACGCCGTCGTGAACGGTGGAAAGACAATGATGGAGGCGCTCGATGAAAGAAAAAGCGGCATCCGAAAATTTTTTATCGCGCTGGTCCCGCCGTAAGCAGCAAACCAATATTGAAGAAGAAACGGCAACTGAAAAATCAGCGCCTAACGAACAAAACCTGACAGATGAAACTGCACCAGCCAAAGAGTCAGCTGATTTGCCCCTTTGGCAACGTGAGAATGTTGATCCGGAAACCAAAAAACAGGCATTACGCGATTTATTTCGTAAACCGGGCTTTAATCAGACTGATGGGCTTGAAGAATACGAAAATGACTATAACTATCATGCTTTTGCTGGATTGGGCTCTGTAGTAACCCATGAAATGAAACGGGTGCTGGAACGTGAGCTGGCGCCAGATGAAAAAGCTGAACAGCCAGCAGCGGCTGATCCTGCAGAAGATTCTGAACAGAATAACGACACAAAACCGCGAAATAATCGCGACGAGGAGGATAACCCCATTGCATAACGTGGTTTTGGAAGCAGGCCGAATTGAAATTCATCCGGTGCAATTGATTGAGTTTGAATCCCGTGGTCGTTTACTGATTATTGGCAGTGCCGAGGCTGTTTCTGCCGTGGCAGCACATTGTCAGCCATTAACTATCAGTGCATGTGTGACCGACTCATCAACTGTTACAAGCGATGATGTGACCTTGTTAGCAGGTGAACTGGATAGCTTAACCGGCTGGCTGGGTGAATTTGATGCCGTAATTGCAGGGCAAACATTACGCTTTGATTTGGTATTGGATTTAACTGATTCGCCAATTCTCAAACAAAAAGTTTCGCCTTTAGGTTATTTCGCCCCCGGTGAAAATCAACAAGCTCTGGCCGAAGCCATACAGCAATTGCCCGATCTGATTGGTATTTTTGATAAACCGCGGTATTTCCAATACAAACCGAATATCTGTGCCCATTCGCGCCGTGGTATTCAAGGCTGTAATCAATGTCTTGAAGCTTGTCCCGCTGAAGCAATAAGCCATGCAGGTGACGAAGTTCGGGTAGATCCCAATTTATGCCAGGGTTGTGGCAGCTGTGTGGCCGTTTGCCCATCCGGTGCAATGAATTATGCGTTGCCAACGCTGGACGTTAGCCTTGAACGGTTACGTTCAATGATGCAGCAATATGACGAACTGGAAACCCAGCCACCGCATATTCTGATTCATGATGAATCCAATGCTCAAACCTTGTTGGAGATGCGCGGTCATGAACTCACTGACAATGTGATTACCTTCTCGATTGAAGAAATTGGCGCATTGAGTATGCCATTCTGGCTGGCGGCGATGGCCTATGGCGCCGCTGGTGTCACGGTTTGGGATGCGCTCACCCATAGTGATCATGATTGGCAGGAATTGCAGCAGCAAATAACCTTAACCAACGAATTATTGAACGGCATGGGCTATTCAACCGCCATTCACTGGCATCAAGGCAATGATTTTACGGCCTTAAAATCCCACATTCAGCAGTTACCCAAAACAGAGGCTGCCACTCCAAGCCGCTTTGCCGGTATGGATAACAAGCGGCGGGTCAGCACCATGGCTTTGTCGCATCTGTATGAAAATGCCCCCTCACCTCAGGCAGAAATCACACTGGAAAATCCGGCTCCCTTTGGGGAGATTCTGGTCGATAAACAAGCCTGTACATTATGTATGTCTTGCGTATCGGTCTGCCCGGTTGGGGCGTTGGTTGATGGCGTCGATAAACCGCAACTCAATTTTATTGAAGATTTATGTGTGCAATGCGGTATTTGTGAAACGGCCTGCCCTGAAAATGCCATCAGTCTGGCACCACGTTATTTGTATCAACGGGATCAGGCACGGCAAAAGCGTATTTTGCATGAAGAGGCGATTTTTCATTGCATCAGTTGTGCAAAACCGTTTGCCACTCAGAAAATGATCGACACGATTACCGCAAAATTAAAAGATCATCATATGTTTCAGGGCGCGGCGCTGGAACAGCTGAAGATGTGTGAGGACTGTCGTGTCAAAGCCATGTTCAAAAAAGGTTAACAAACGTGGAAGAAATTGAAGAAACTCAGTGGCGTGCCCAAACCTATGCGCTTTTAGCCAATTTGCTGGCAACGCCACCAGAGCAGGACCTGCTTGATAATATCAGCCGTTTGCAAGTCACTGAACCGGAAAGTCCTCTTGGTCAGGGCTGGCAGGCTTTGATCGATGCGGCAGCACACAACAGTGCTGAACAAATCGCCGATGAATATCAATTATTGTTTATCGGACTGGCTCAGGGAGAAGTGATTCCATACGGGTCATATTACCAAAGCGGTTTTTTAAATGAAAAACCCCTGGCAAGATTACGTGTTGATCTCGGAAAACTGGGGCTGGAGCGGCAAGAGGATAAAGCTGAACCTGAAGATCATATCGCCGGTGAGTGTGATGTGATGCGACTTATCCTGTCAGCCAATGGCATCCCGGTCATTGACGATAAAGCCTTTTTTAATGCGCATTTACGCCCCTGGGCAGCCAAGTTCTTTACGGATTTGGCCAAGGCAAAAAGTGCTGTTTTTTATACAGCCGTCGCATTATTGGGCAAACATTTCATAGAAGCGGAACTTCAACGACTCGAACAATGACAGATAGTTTGAATTTGCAGGCGAATCTCCTTGAACAGTAACCTCGTCTGCGCGATAATTAGGGCTCAATTTGTTGTCAACGTTGACAACCCCTTGCGTGTCACTGCACTGAATTTCATTCGGAGAAATCCATGACTGCAAAGCCATCAAATAGCCGCAGAGAATTTCTGCACAAATTGACCGCCACAATTGGTGGCACGGCAACGTTGGCTTTAACAGCAAATACGTTGCAAGCTGCTCCGCAAAAAATTGTACAAACTCCCGCCGAACCCGCTCCTGCTGCAAAAGGTTATCAACATACTGAGCATGTTGAAACTTACTACCAGCGTGCTGACTTTTAAAAGACTGACGTTATGAAACTGACTAAACGTGATCCGGCAGCCATTATCAGTGGTATCTCTGGCGTAAATCGTAGAACCTTTCTGAAAGGTTCAGGTATCGCGGCAGGTGGCGCAGCCTTTATGAGTTTGCTGCCTAATGCAATGATTCAGAAAGCCGAGGCAGCTGAAGGGCGGCAACCTGCATACGATGAAGGTGAAATCACCCGGGTTCGCAGTGTTTGCAGTCATTGCAGTGTAGGCTGCGGTGTCACCGCTGAAGTACAAAATGGCGTGTGGATTGGTCAGGAACCCAGCTTTGATCATCCTTTCAACCTTGGCTCGCATTGTGCCAAAGGTGCTTCGGTTCGTGAACATGGTCATGGTGACAAACGACTCAAATATCCAATGAAAAAAGTCGATGGCAAATGGCAGCGTGTGTCATGGGAACAAGCCATTGATGAAATCGGCACCCAGATGCTGAACATTCGCGAAACATCTGGTCCGGACTCAGTTTACTGGCTGGGGTCAGCAAAATTCAGCAATGAACAGGCTTATCTGTTCCGCAAATTTGCCGCGTTCTGGGGCACCAATAACGTTGATCATCAGGCGCGGATCTGTCATTCCACCACAGTTGCCGGTGTTGCAAACACCTGGGGCTACGGGGCAATGACTAATTCCTATAACGATATTCATAATTCCAAAGCAATTTTTATTATCGGTGCTAACCCGGCCGAGGCACACCCTGTTTCATTACAGCATATTTTCCGCGGTAAAGAGCGTGGTGCACCGGTTATCGTGGTTGATCCGCGTTTCAGTCGTACTGCTGCCCACGCCGATCAATTTATTCGTATTCGTAGTGGTTCGGATATTCCGTTTGTCTGGGGCATGCTCTGGCATATTTTTGAAAATGGCTGGGAAGATAAAACGTTTATCGAACAGCGTGTTTACGGAATGGACGAAATCCGTAAGGAAGTGGCTAACTGGCCACCTGCTGAAGTTGAAAAGGTTTCCGGAGCCAAAGAAGCCGATGTTTATCAGGCGGCTAAAACCATGGCCGAACATCGTCCCGGCACTGTCATCTGGTGCATGGGCATAACCCAGCATACCGTTGGTAACAGCAATACCCGTGCTTTATGTATCCTGCAACTGGCGCTCGGTAATATGGGTGTTTCCGGTGGTGGGACCAATATTTTCCGTGGTCATGATAACGTTCAGGGTGCCACTGATTTTGGTGTGGTTTCTAATAGTCTTCCGGGTTATTACGGACTGGCTGAAGGTGCCTGGCAGCATTGGGCTCGTGTCTGGGATGTTGAGCTGGACTGGCTGAAACAAAAATTTGATCAGAGTAAATACGAAGAAATCGATGGCACGGCAGTGTCACCAATGTATACCAACGGTATAACAGTCTCTCGCTGGATCGATGGGGTGTTGGAAAACAAAGATAACATCGATCAGAATGATGCCATTAAAGCCATGGTGTTATGGGGACACGCACCCAACAGTCAGACGCGTGGCCCTGAAATGAAAAAAGCCATGGAAAAACTGGATCTGCTGGTAGTGGTTGATCCGTATCCTACTGTTTCAGCGGTAATGAACGATCGTACCGACGGTGTATACCTGTTACCGGCTGCAACACAGTTTGAAACTTATGGTTCATTGACGTCATCAAACCGCTCAGTGCAATGGCGTTTCCAGATTATCAAACCGCTGTTTGAGTCTTTGCCTGATCATGCGATCATGTATAAATTCGCCAAAAAATTCGGTTTTGAAAAAGAGCTTTGTAATCAGATTACCGTGAATGGTGAAGAGCCATTAATTGAAGATATCACCCGTGAATACAACAGAGGCATGTGGGCAGTTGGGTACACCGGTCAATCACCAGAACGTCTCAAACTGCAATCGGAAAACCTGCATACCTTCAATACCACCACTTTGAAAGCTGAAGGCGGACCCTGTGATGGTGAGATTTATGGTCTTCCATGGCCATGCTGGGGACCACCGGAAATGAAACATCCTGGCAGCCATATTCTGTATGACAACTCGACACCGGTAGCAGAGGGTGGTGGTCCATTCCGTGCCCGCTTTGGTGTGGAACGTGATGGCGTTAATCTGTTATCCGAAGAAGGTTCCAGTACTGTGGGCGCTGAGCTTACCGATGGTTACCCTGAATTTACCGATGCGATGCTCAAAGAGCTGGGCTGGTGGGATGACCTGACCGCTGAGGAAAAAGCTGAAGCTGAGGGTAGAAACTGGAAAACTGATTTATCCGGTGGTATTCAGCGTGTAGCGATCAAACATGGCTGTGCACCCTATGGAAATGCCAAAGCGCGTGCCATCGTCTGGCAGTTCCCGGATCCAGTACCGATTCACCGCGAACCGCTTTATACAACACGTCGTGATTTGGTAGAGAAATATCCTACTTACGAAGATCGCCGCAGCTTCTATCGTCTGCCGACTCGCTATGGATCAATTCAAGCGACGGATTTTAGCAAAGACTTCCCATTGATTATGACCAGTGGTCGTTTGGTTGAATACGAAGGTGGTGGTGAAGAAACCCGCTCCAATCCATGGCTGGCTGAATTGCAGCAGGATATGTTTATTGAAATCAACCCGGTTGATGCGAACAATGCAGGTATCAGAAATGGTGAACAGGTTTGGGTCGATGGACCTGAAGGTGGCTCCATTAAAGTAATGGCCATGGTGACTGAACGTGTTGAACGGGGCGTTGTGTTTATGCCGTTCCACTTTGGTGGTCATTATCAGGGCAAGGATTTGATTGATAACTATCCTGAAGGCACTGTGCCACATGTTCGAGGTGAATCGTGTAACACCGTATTCACGTATGGTTATGACTCCGTAACGGCAATGCAGGAAACCAAAGTTTCTCTCTGTCGTGTCCGTGCTGCCTAATTAAGGGGATTGCTAAATGGCTCGAATGAAGTTTTTGTGTGATGCCGAGCGTTGTATTGAATGCAATGCCTGTGTCACTGCCTGTAAAAATGAACATGAAGTACCCTGGGGAATTAATCGTCGTCGTGTCGTCACCATTGATGATGGTATTCCAGGTGAAAAATCTATCTCAGTCGCCTGCATGCATTGTACCGATGCACCTTGTCAGGCGGTCTGTCCGGTTGATTGTTTCTACACCACCGATGATGGGGTGGTATTGCATGACAAAGATATCTGCATCGGCTGTGGTTACTGCTTTTATGCCTGCCCGTTTGGCGCTCCGCAATATCCACAGGAAGGTGCCTTTGGTGCACGTGGCAAAATGGACAAATGTACTTTTTGTGCTGGTGGTCCTGAAGAAGATAATTCGGCTGAAGAAGTTGAAAAATATGGGCGTAATCGTTTAGCCGAAGGTAAATTACCATTGTGTGCTGAGATGTGTTCGACCAAAGCATTGATTGCTGGTGATGGTGATATCGTCGCTGATCTGTTCCGCAGCCGCGTTGTTCGTCGTGGTGGCCGTCCGGATAACTGGGGTTGGGCAACAGCCTACAAGGATTAATCATGAGACTGCTTGTTTTAATGCTTGGCGCCTTACTACTGACCGCTTGTTATGAAGATACTGACGTAACCATGCATCAAGCTGGCGTGTATAAAGGTAGTGAGGACAATCATGCTCTATCAGCAGAAGAACGCGCAGAAATATTGAAGCAGCGTTTCAACAGCGTACAAACGGATCGCTAACGGAGAAGGCATGTCTGCAACTGCTGCTATGAATAATCGTAAAAAAACATCGCTCTGGGCGATGTTGATCATTGTGCTGGCAATCCTGATATTGCCGTTAACCGGTTATCTGTATGTCAGTATGACGGACCAACCGGCAGCAGATGAGCAGACCAACCCTCGTTCTGATACCTGGCGACAAGTGCGTGAAAATCAAGAAGGTTATAGCGCTGTTAAAGGTCAGGAAACCAATGAACTGATCCAGGGAGCAGGTCAAAACTGGCGTCAGCTGCGCAATGGTCCGATTGCGACCTATGGTGCATGGTTGCTCAGTGGTGTGCTGGTTATTCTTGCTGCATTTTATTTGTGGCGAGGCGAGATCAAATTAACCCATCCGCGTACCGGTAAAACGGTACAGCGCTGGACGTTGAACGAACGTCGACTGCATTGGACAACAGCCACCTTATTTATCTTGCTGGCCATTACTGGGCTCAGCCTTTTGTATGGGCGTTTTGCCTTAATTCCATTACTGGGGTATCCGGGCTTTTCAGCCTACGCTACTGCAGCCAAATGGATACATAACGTACTTGGACCAGTGTTCATGGTGGCGTTATTTATTATTCTCATCAAATGGTTCAAAAATAATCTGTTTACCAAAGTTGATATTGAATGGTTTAAAGCCTTTGGCGGCATGGTAGGGGATAAACATCCTTCTGCAGGCAAGTTCAATGGTGGTGAAAAAGCCTGGTTCTGGACGTTGGCCACAGCCGGTGTGGCATTGTGTTTCTCAGGCCTGGTTTTGGATTTCCCCAATTTTGGACAGGAACGTGAAGTCATCATTGGCGCGCATCTGATCCATATCCTGACCGCGATGTTACTGATGGCATTTTCACTGGGCCATATCTATATCGGTACCCTCGGAACCGAAGGTGCTCTGGAAGGCATGACCACCGGTCATGTTGATGTTGCCTGGGCCGAACAGCATCACGACCTTTGGCTAAAAGAAGTCGAGGAACAACAGCAAAATACGCCTCAGTAATTTGCGCAAATCAGATACCTGTTATCAGCCAACTCGCAAAAACGGGTTGGCTGTTGTTTTTTTGATGCCTTAGAAAAAAAATTTTCATGATCCATATTGGATCATTTTTCCTTTATGTAATGCACGAGAAACGTGCCGGCTCAGGCAATGTGCATTTATTTAGTGCATTTTTGAACTCTCGCAAAAGCTCCCCATCTTATCTTTAAACAAAAGCTTGATTTCGCTTTGATTTTTGCTCGTCATCAGGCTTCACATCGGCCGTTAGCCATGATAGTTTTGACTGGATTTTTATTATAAAAAGCCAAAGCAGGCTACGAAGTGAGAGAGGCAGTTCATGACCGAGCAAACCATCAATGCTCAAGCAATTGGAAAAAAGACCAAGCGATCACGTATTACCAGTAAAGGTAGACAGATTGAGCCGAAAGCACTGGCAGAAGTGCGTGAATTACTCGGTAATGCATCCAGACAAAAAGATTTACTGATAGAGCATCTACATAAAATCCAGGATTTCTACAAACATATCTCAGCAGCACATTTAGTCGCGCTGGCGTATGAAATGAAACTGTCTCGCGCTGAAGTCTATGAGGTTGCCACTTTTTACCATCATTTTGATGTGATTAAAGAAGGTGATGCTGTTCCAGCCGATTTAACCGTTCGCGTCTGTGACTCAATGAGTTGTGAAATGGCCGGAGCTGAAGACCTGATTGGTTCTCTTGAAACCGCCATGGGCGAAAAAGTCCGTGTTCAGCGGGTTCCCTGTATTGGTCGCTGTGATAAAGCACCGGTTGCAGTTGTAGGTATGCATCCTGTCGAATTCGCTGATGTTCAAAAAGTCGACAATCTGGTCGAGCAAGGTATCACCGAACCGGAAACCCTTGCACCGATTTTGTTTGAGCAATACGTAGCTAACGGTGGTTATTCTATTTATCAACAATGTATGGCCGGCCAGCATAATGTCGATAAAGTGCTCGACATGATGGATGACTCAGGACTGCGTGGTCTGGGCGGCGCGGGGTTCCCGGTGGGACGTAAATGGCGAATTGTTCGTGATCAACCTGCTCCAAGATTGATGGCCGTCAATATCGATGAAGGCGAGCCGGGTACATTTAAAGACAAATATTATCTGGATCGCGATCCCCACTGTTTTCTGGAAGGCATGCTGATTGCTGCCTGGGCCGTAGATATCAATGAAATTTATATTTATCTGCGTGATGAATATGCCGCCATCCGTGTGATGCTGGAACAGGAGCTTGCTAAATTGCGCTCCCACCCTCCGGTAACCAATCTGCCGACGATTCATTTGCGTCGTGGTGCCGGTGCCTATATTTGTGGCGAAGAGTCGGCGATGATTGAGTCCATTGAAGGTAAACGTGGCATGCCACGCTTGCGACCACCATTTGTTGCTCAAGTGGGTTTATTCGGTCGGCCGACTCTCGAACATAATATGGAATCGCTCTATTGGGTTCGCGATATTCTTGAAAAAGGCCCAGAGTGTTTTACCGATCATGGACGTCACGGCCGTAAAGGTCTGCGTTCATTTTCCGTTAGTGGCCGTGTCAATAATCCGGGAGTGCATCTGGCACCTGCAGGTATTACCATGCGTGAACTGATTGATGAATATTGTGGCGGCATGCTCGAAGGGCATAAGTTTTATGGCTATTTCCCCGGCGGTGCATCAGGCGGGATTTTGCCCGCGTCGTTAGGTGATGTGCCATTGGATTTCGACACCTTGCATGAATATGGCAGTTTTATCGGCTCGGCTGCAGTGATTGTTTTTTCCGATAAAGACAGAGCACGCGATTTGGCCGTTAATGCTATGCGTTTCTTTGAGGATGAGTCCTGTGGCCAATGTACGCCATGTCGTGTCGGTACCGCCAAAGCGGTTACCTTAATGAAACAGTCTAAATGGGACGAACCATTGCTCGAAGAGTTGTCTCAAGTAATGGTAGATGCGTCGATTTGTGGTCTGGGGCAGGCTGCTCCAAATCCGCTGCGTAGCGTCGTCAAGTATTTCCCTGAGGAGTTGAAATAATGGCCACTCAATTACAAGATAGCGTTGAAATGGTCGAATTTACACTTAACGGCCAGAAAATCAGTGCCCGTGCCGATGAAACGATTTTAAAAATTGCCGAGCGCGAAGGCATTGAAATCCCGCATTTATGTTATTCCGAACGTGAAGGGCAGGATGGAAACTGCCGCTCATGCATGGTGGAAGTTGAAGGTGAGCGTGTTTTAGCCCCTTCATGCTGTCGTTATCCCGGCAATGATATGAAAGTGCAGACCAATAGCGAACGTGCTTTGCATTCGCAAAAAATGGTACTGGAACTGCTCAAATCGGATGTTTCCGAAAAACCGCATACCCTGCATTCCGAACTCGATTACTGGGCAGGTAAACTTAAAATCAGTACGCCAAGATTTCAGCCTCGCAAACAAGTTGCTCCGGATCTTTCGCATCCCGGTATTGCCGTCAATATGGATGCCTGTATCCAATGTACCCGTTGTGTTCGTGCCTGTCGTGATGAACAGAATAACGATGTAATTGGTCTGGCAATGCGCGGCAGCCACACCGAAATTGTCTTTGATCTTGACGACCCGATGGGTGAAAGCACCTGCGTCGCCTGTGGCGAATGTGTGCAGGCTTGCCCAACCGGTGCATTGATGCCTGCCAATGAAGTGGGCATGGTGGAACCGGACCGTCAGGTTGAATCGGTTTGTCCTTACTGTGGCGTGGGTTGTCAGCTTACCTACAATATTAAAGACGATAAAATTCTCTACGTTGAAGGCCGTGATGGCCCGGCGAACCATGGTCGTTTGTGTGTCAAAGGCCGTTATGGGTTTGATTATGTTCATCATCCACATCGCCTGACCAAACCGCTTATCCGCCGTGAGGGTGCACCGAAAACCGGTGAATTTACGATGGAACCCAACGATATCGACAAAATCTTCCGTGAAGCCACCTGGGAAGAGGCATTGGATATGGCCGCTCAGGGGTTTTTGAAGATCCGCGATCAAAAAGGCCCCAATGCATTAGCCGGTTTTGGCAGTGCCAAAGGCAGCAATGAAGAAGCTTATCTGTTCCAGAAACTGGTTCGGACCGGCTTTAAAACCAACAATGTCGATCACTGTACGCGTCTTTGCCATGCCTCATCGGTTGTGGCTTTGCTTGAATGTCTCGGCTCAGGTGCCGTATCCAACCCGGTTGCAGACGTCGATAAAGCAGATGTGATTGTATTGATCGGTGCAAATCCGACAGTGAATCATCCGGTCGGTGCGACGTGGATGAAAAATGCGTTGCGTTCCGGCACCAAATTGATTCTGCTGGATCCACGTACTACTGAACTTTCTCGTGAAGCTACGCATCATCTGGCCTTTAAGCCAGGCAGTGACGTGCCAATGCTCAATGCCATCATGCATGTCATTGTCGAAGAGAATCTGGTCGATCAAAGCTTTGTTGCCGAGCGTACGCAAGGCTTCGAAGATATGAAAAAACACCTGCAGAAATATACGCCGGAATTGATGGAACCGATTTGTGGCATTCCTGCACAAACCTTAAGAGAAGTCGCGCGGCTCTATGCTAAAGCTGATGCGGCGATGATTCTGTGGGGCATGGGTGTTTCGCAACATGTTCATGGTACTGATAATGCCCGTTGCCTGATTTCACTGGCATTAATGACGGGTCAGATTGGCCGTCCGGGTACCGGTCTGCATCCACTGCGTGGACAGAATAATGTTCAGGGTGCATCAGATATGGGGCTTATCCCAATGCGTCTACCGGATTATTACAAAGTAACGGATGATGATGCCCGGCATAATCTTGAACAGTTATGGGGCTCGGAGATTGATTCAAAACCGGGGCTCACCGTTGTAGAAATCATGGATGCCATTCATGCCGGTAATTTGAACGGCCTGTATATCATGGGGGAAAACCCTGCGATGTCGGATCCGGATGCCAATCATGCCCGTGAGGCTTTGTCTGAGCTCGATATTCTGGTGGTACAGGATATCTTCCTGACCGAAACCGCCTATCTGGCAGATGTTATTTTGCCTGCATCAGGCTTCCCGGAAAAAACCGGTACCTTTACCAATACGGATCGATTGGTACAAATGGGACGTAAAGCGATTCCAATGCCGGGAGATGCCCGTCAGGATTTATGGATCATTCAGCAGATTGCCCAGAGAATGGGGCTGGATTGGCATTATGATGGCCCGAAAGAAGTCTTTGACGAAATTCGTAAAGCGGTTCCTTCCATGGGGGGAATCACCTGGGAACGTCTGGAACGCGAACATGGCGTGGTTTATCCCTGTGAACAGGAAGGCGATCCGGGCGAACCGATTATTTTCACCGATCGTTTCCCGACAACGGATGGGCGCGGTCTGTTTGTACCAGCGGATATTGTCGAACCGGATGAACGTCCTGACGAAGAATATCCGTACATCTTAATCACTGGCCGTATGCTGGAACATTGGCATACCGGTTCAATGACCCGTCGTTCCAATGTGCTGGATGCACTGGAACCTGAAGCCGTCGCCACCATCCATCCGCTGACTCTGGAAGAGATGAATGTCAGACCGGGTGAAATGGTGACCTTGTCTACACGTCGCGGTGAAGTTTCTGTAGTCGCACGGGTCGATGAAGCGGTGCCAACTGGGGCGATATTTATGGCCTTCTGTTATTACGAAGCGGCGGTAAACAAACTATCCAACGCAGCTTTGGATCCGGCGGCAAAAATTCCGGAGTTCAAATATTGCGCGGTTAAAGTCACGCCAGGTGGACAACCACTGCAATTCCACAGTTATGGTGGTGGTCAAGCAGTAAATAAACTCAGGCAGTGATTGAGGGTGGTATCACAAAAGGGCATGTTTTCATGCCCTTTTTTATGTCATAAGCGCGCATTCTTGCTAAGATAGCGGCGAATAATCTCTTGACGCAACAGGTCAAAAAAATAAATGAAAATCCTCATAAGTAACGACGACGGCTACATGGCAAAGGGTATCCGTACGCTGGCACGCTCGCTTGCCGGTCTGGGGGAAATCACAGTGGTTGCGCCAGATCGTAACCGCAGTGGTGCCAGTAACTCGCTGACATTGGAAAATCCCTTACGACTGGACCGGATGGAAGACGGTGTTTATCGCGTAGAAGGTACGCCGACAGACTGTGTACATCTGGCCATTACCGGTTTACTGGAAGATGAACCCGACATGGTGGTTTCAGGCATTAATGCGGGAGCCAATCTGGGTGATGATGTGCTGTATTCAGGCACCGTGGCTGCCGCGATGGAAGGACGCTTTCTGGGATTGCCCGCGATTGCTATTTCGCTGGCGAGCTTCGAAGGCAAACATTACGAAACAGCAGGCTGGGTAGCCCAACAGTTAGTCGAAAGACTTAAATCTGTAGCATTACCCGCTGATACTATTCTGAATGTGAATGTGCCCGATCTGCCAATTGAAGAAATTATTGGTTTTGAAAGCACCCGTCTTGGTCATCGGCATAAAGCCGAACCCGTGATCAAAGAAATGGATCCGCGTGGCAGACCCATGTATTGGATTGGTCCCGCCGGAGCAGAGCAGGATGCGGGGCCCGGAACCGATTTTGATGCGATTCGCCGTGGTGCGGTATCGGTTACACCGTTACAAATTGATTTAACCCGATATGATGCGATTGATGGCGTCTCAAGATGGTTGGAAAGCACTTTGCCATGATCGCCGATCCACGTGGAATAGGGATGACATCGCAAAGGACTCGGGATCGACTGATCCAGCGTCTGCAGGAGCGTGGTATCCAGAATATTCAACTGTTAACGGTGATGCGGCAGTGCCCCCGGCATTTATTTGTCGACGAGGCTTTAGCCAGCAGAGCATATGAAGACACGGCATTGCCAATCGGCCTGGGCCAGACCATTTCGCAACCCTACATTGTGGCGCGAATGACCGAAATTCTGCTGCAGGGTGGCCCCAGAAACAAGGTTTTGGAAATCGGCACTGGCTCCGGCTATCAGACAGCAGTGCTGTCTGCATTAGTGCCAAGAGTCTTCAGTGTTGAGCGTATTGCACCATTACTCAAGCAGGCCAGAGAACGTTTTTATCTGTTAAAGCTTAATAATATTCGCCTCAAACACAGTGATGGCAATTGGGGCTGGCCGGAAAATGGGCCCTATGACGGCATTATTGTCACCTGTGGTGCAGAACACATACCGCCCACGTTGTTGGAACAACTTGCGCCCGGTGGACGATTGGTCATTCCAGTTGGTGGCAGCAAGGGACAGATCCTGAAAGTGATAGATCGGGTCGGTGGTAAATTTGAAGAGACGGAATGGGACGCCGTCAGTTTTGTCCCGCTTTTAACTGGACAGATTGGATGAAATTATTTTCAGGGCTTTACGCAAAAGTCATGCAATGGGCCAGGCATAAACACGCCACCTATTGGCTGGCATTAGTCAGCTTTACCGAATCATCCTTTTTCCTGATACCACCCGATGTGATGCTGGCGCCAATGTCGCTGGCAAGACCTGATAAAGCCTGGTTTTATGCCGGATTAACCACGATAGCTTCCGTGTTAGGCGGTTTATTGGGCTACATTATTGGGGTGTTTGCTTTACAGATGGTTGAGCCATTGATCATTCAGTTTGGCTATACTGAAGCCTATGAAACTGCCCAACAATGGTTTGCTGATTATGGTTTCTGGGCCATCTTTTTAGCGGGCTTTACACCGATACCGTACAAGATATTTACCATTGCTTCCGGAGCAGTGGGGATGCTGTTATTACCCTTTATTCTGGGGTCTATGATTGGTCGTGGTATGCGGTTTTTCCTGGTCGCCGGTTTAATGAAATGGGGTGGTCAGCCGTTTGAAGAAAAATTACATCTGTGGGTGGATCGACTCGGCTGGATCACGGTCGGTCTGTTGGTTTTGGCTTATTTGATATTTGTCTGATATGAAACGGCTGTTCATTGTGCTGATGCTTACGTTGACTGCTTGCAGCGGTAACAATGCGTTAGCGCCGGTCGGCAGGGAAGATTCGGGTAGATATCAGCAACGTCCTGCCCCGACGCCAGCACCCAACAGCTATACCGTCAGAAAAGGCGATACGCTGTATTCCATCAGCTTCCGCTATGGCATGGATTATCGTGATGTTGCACGTATCAACGGCATTCGGCCGCCTTATACCATTTATGTCGGACAAAAAATCAAATTCGATGGTAAGCCGGTTACTACCGCATCCACCACCCGTCCGGGGACTGTAAAACCGAGCCCTGGCAGATCTTCATCACCCTCGGTCACACGTCCTTCAACCACCACTCAACCGTCACGGCCTTCAACCGCCACCCAAACACCGCAGGTGAAACCATCCACACCTAAACCAACATCATCACCAGCGTTGACCTCAGGCAGTGAAAGCCTTATCTGGCGTTGGCCGACTGAGGGCAGGGTGGTGTCGACATTTTCAGAATCTGCCGCGGGTCGTAAAGGGATTAATATTATCGGCAAACCCGGACAGCCGATTTTGGCAGCAGCGGATGGCAAGGTGGTCTACAGCGGTGATGGCTTGCCGCGCTATGGTAATCTGCTGATCATCAAACATAATGATGTCTATCTAAGTGCATATGCCCACAATGATACGTTGCTGGTGAAAGAGGGCGATACAGTGAAAAGTGGTCAGCGTATTGCCACACTGGGTCGGTCCGGTACCCAGGTCGAACAATTGCATTTCGAAATTCGTCGAAACGGTAAACCCGTCGATCCAATCCGCTTTCTGCCTAAACAATAAGCGGCATTATCCGTTACAATAACGGGTTTGCTGCGGCAGCTTTATCAACTAATTTCAATGAGGTACTAGCGTGGAACTCGGCGCGACGATGCAACGAATTAAAACTCTCCGTGATCGCAGTGACGATCTCAGGGGGTATCTTTGACTTCGATACTAAAGCAGAACGCTTAGTCGAAGTCACCCGTGAGCTGGAAGATCCCAATGTCTGGAATGATCCGGAAAACGCCCAAAAATTAGGCCAGGAACGCTCAAGCCTGGAGCGTATTGTCAAAACCCTGTCATCGCACAGTGAAGTTTTAGACGATGCCAAAGACCTGCTCGAACTCGCTGTAGAAGAAAACGACGAAGACACCTTTAATGCCGTCAACAATGATTTAGACGAGCTGGAAAAAGGTCTGGAAAAACTCGAATTCCAGCGCATGTTCTCCGGCAAGCTCGACGCCAACAGCGCCTATCTGGATATCCAATCCGGTTCTGGCGGTACCGAAGCACAGGACTGGGCCAATATTATTCTGCGCATGTATCTGCGTTGGGGCGAAGCCCAGGGCTACAAAGTCACGCTGATGGAAGTCTCCGAAGGTGAGGTTGCTGGTATCAAGAGCGCCACCGTGCGTTTTGAAGGCGAATACGCCTTTGGTATGTTGCGCACCGAAACCGGTGTTCATCGTCTGGTACGTAAATCACCATTTGATTCCGGTGCCCGTCGTCATACCTCATTTGCCTCGGTGTTTGTCTATCCGGAAGTGGATGACACTATCGAAATCGATATTAATCCGTCTGATTTACGTATTGATACCTACCGCTCTAGCGGTGCCGGTGGTCAGCACGTTAACACCACCGATTCAGCGGTACGTATTACCCACGTACCCACCAATACTGTAGTGCAATGTCAGATGGAACGCTCACAGCATAAAAACCGTGACCAGGCGATGAGCCAGTTACGCGCCAAACTGTATGAGCTGGAATTACAAAAGCAAAACGAAGTCAAACAAGCCGCCGAAGAATCCAAATCGGATATCGGCTGGGGCAGTCAAATCCGCTCCTATGTACTCGATCAATCACGCATCAAAGATTTACGTACCGGTGTCGAAACCGGAAACACGCAGGCTGTTCTGGATGGCGATCTGGATCAATTCATTGAAGCCTCACTCAAATCAGGTTTATAAGCGAATCCAACATGACCCAAGAAACAGAATTTGACGAAAACCGACTGATTGCCCAACGTCGTGAAAAACTGGCCACCATTCGTGAGCAAGGCAATGCCTTCCCAAATGACTTCCGTCGCAATGTAATGAACGGCGAGTTGCAAACCGAATATGCCGAATGGGATGGCGATCAACTCAAAGCCACACCACGCCGCGTTGCGATCGCCGGTCGGATGATGACCAAACGGGTGATGGGCAAAGCCAGCTTTGCCACCGTGCGTGATATGTCTGGTGATATTCAGCTTTATGTCGCGCGTGATGAATTACCAGAAGGCGTCTACCCCCAATTCAAAACCTGGGATAACGGCGACATCATCGCTGCCGAAGGTACCTTGTTTCGTACCCAAAAGGGCGAATTGTCGGTACATGTTGAAACCATCAAATTACTGACCAAATCACTGCGTCCATTACCGGAAAAATTCCACGGTCTGTCGGATATGGAAACACGCTATCGGCAGCGGTATGTCGATCTGATCATGAACGAAGCCAGCCGTGAAACCTTCCGGATTCGCACCAAAGTCATTGATGGCGTACGACGTTACCTGATGGACAAAGACTACCTCGAAGTCGAAACACCAATGATGCAAGCCATTCCCGGCGGTGCCACAGCCAGACCGTTCACCACGTATCACAATGCATTGGATATGGACCTCTTCCTGCGTATAGCACCGGAACTGTATCTGAAACGACTGATTGTCGGCGGCTTTGAACGTGTGTTTGAAATCAACCGTAATTTCCGTAACGAAGGTCTGTCCACTCGTCATAATCCTGAATTCACCATGGTCGAGTTTTATCAGGCCTATGCCGATTTTAATGATCTGATGGATCTGACCGAAGATATGCTGCGGACCGTGACCCAAAATGTATTGGGCAGCAGCCAGGTACATTACCAAGGTCTGGATATTGATTTTGCCCAGCCATTTGATCGCATGACTGTTAAAGATTCCATCCTGCATTTCAACCCGGATTTAAAAGCCGAACAACTCGACAGCATCGAAGCGGCCAGAGAAGTGGCCCAAGGCTTGGGCATTCCACTCAAAGACAGCTACGGTCTCGGCAAAATACAAATCGAAATCTTCGAAAAAACCGTCGAACATCAACTGATGCAACCGACCTTTATCACCGCCTACCCAACCGAAGTCTCGCCATTGGCAAGACGCAGTGATAACGACCCGTTTGTTACCGACCGCTTTGAATTCTTCGTCGGTGGCCGTGAAATCGCCAATGGCTTCTCAGAATTAAATGACGCTGAAGACCAGGCCGAACGCTTCAAAGCCCAGGTCGCCGAAAAAGATGCCGGTGATATCGAAGCCATGCACTATGACGCCGACTATATTCGTGCTCTGGAATACGGTATGCCTCCAACAGCGGGAGAGGGGATAGGTATTGATCGTTTGGTGATGTTGTTAACTGACTCACCGTCAATTAGAGATGTTTTACTGTTTCCTCATATGCGGCCTGAGTAAAACACAGTCATTACCACACATAATTGTCGTTCCCGCGCAGGCGGGAACCTAGCTCCTAAATAAAGTTGCCATTCCTTCGCATGCGGGACAAAAGCGCCCAGCGCGTTGAGCAGCCTAAGGGTGAGCTAAGCAATAATCCAGAATCATAAGAAACGGGCCTTTAATGGCCCGTTTTTTTGATTGGCAAGTTTCTTCACTCAATTTTTTGTGTCATATCCCATGAGCTATTTATTTGTAAGGCCAATAAGTGTTGTCTCCTTAGATGAATGAAGCTATGGTTCATCTACCAGATGTTTCACTAATTACTAGGGATGGTTATTTCTAATGGATACTTTCGAGTTTAATGTTGATGAGAGTCTCAGGCCTTCCGCGGAGAGAAAACTCACAGGCACCACAAAAATAGACACATCAATTTCCAGTTTGCCAATCCGAACAAAGCATCTAAGCACTACAGTAGCAGTTTATCTACTACGTCTTTATCGTCAGCTTGCGCCTCAAGTAATACGTTGTCGGTGTGTATTTGATCCAAGTTGTTCACATTACAGTGAATTAGCTTTTAGACAACAAGGTCTTTTGAAAGGAGCAAATTTAACTTTTAAACGACTTAGAAGATGTAAACCTGATGCAGGCGGGATAGATTTTTCTGGAATAAAACAAGGAGATTAGTTATGCAGTATAAAATTGAACCAATCGGTGCTGAGTTCTCAGATAAAGCAATAAAAGGGCTTGAGCAAAAATTCGCTTCAAGAGCATCTGAAGGATATAAATTTCATTCTGTGTTTCAGGTATCGCAACCGGGTTGTTTAGGTACAAGTGGAGGATCCAATACATACTTAGCTGTTTACGTTAAAGAGTAGTTTTGCTTGATTTTCGACGACTGTAATTACGCACTATCATAAAATCTGCAATGGATTTAAGAAATGGAGATTGGGTCATGGAAGCAGCCTCATCCTTGATACTGAAAAATCAAACTTATAAGACTGGCCCAATTAATCACGAATTATCGGGCCATGCGCTTTTTTTTAAATTTAAAATCTTAAACTTCCATAAAAATATTTATATATTCATAAAGTTATACAGTTCACATTTTCTTGCGTCCGAATTAAAAGGCCGACCGCTAATAATTATTATGAGGCCTACGGCCTCATTAACACGCTGTTAAATTTCAAAAATAGGATCGAGCCTTGATTAGCAATCCAAAAATATTTATCTCCTATTCACACGATAGCGATGAGCACAAGGATTGGGTGTATCGCTTAGCTACTGACTTAATGTCTAAAGGTATTGAAACAATATTGGATCAGTGGGATCTAGAGCTTGGCGCTAATCTTCCCAAATTCATGGAAAACGGCTTGCAAGAGTCTGATAGAGTCTTGGCTGTATGTACCGACAACTATATAGATAAATCCAATGGCGGGATTGGCGGTGTCGGTTATGAGAATACGATTCTAACGGCTGAGCTTTTACTCAATCAAGCAACTACTAAATTTATACCTGTCGTTCGATCTGTATCAAAATCCATGAAAACCCCACTTTGTCTTGCTGGTCGTATGTACATTGATTTTAGTTCAGATAATCGTTACGAAGAATCTCTTAGTCAATTGGTTCATGAAGTGTACGGAATCAAGCAAAGACCGAAACCAAAATTGGGAAATAATCCATTTTTAGAATCAGAGGTAAAGAAACCGTTATTACGTGAAAATAGTACGACCTTTTTCCACAAGCGGTTTAGCTCGGCATTTCCCGGTGTTAGAGGAATTGATTGGTTTGAGAAAGAGCAAGCAATGGATCGTTTGCTCATACTATTAGATGAGCCTCTTGTATTCGAAGACGACACTCCAATTTGGTGGTGGCGAAGTGGTGACCTCCAGATAGAGAAATTTTCTAGGATGGATAACGATATAGCTCTCATGGATGGTCAGGAACTCAAAATATCGAGAGTCGCGGCGGTTAATGCAGGTTCATACTATCAATCGTTTGTCTATGTGGAAGTAGAGCCTATGGATTCAAGTGGGCTATACCATATTGATGTCAGCGCCGACATCAGCTATTGGGGTTACTCGCGAGAAGAATTTGCTGTATATGAGAAACATAACATTACGCGAGCAGAGTATGATGATAACTCTGCGGTTATTGATGGAAAGCCTGTGTATCTGAATGGGAAAGCAGAACTAAGAATCCGCTACTTAACCCCTTACAACTTCATAATTGCACCGCATAATTCACCCATAAATAATTCTAGCTATGACCAAAGAAGAAACGAAGTGCTGAATGGCATCCTGAAAGGTGAGATGAAGTTAGAAGAACTTGTCGATGAGGTTCTTCGTTTGCCAAAGCGCGGCTACTAAAATTTAACAAGCGCATGTTGTCGGACTGTTATACCGTGCGCTCCATATCAGCCGCAAATGCGAGCGTTAGGGCTACTTTTTTAGCTAAATAAGATTATTAGGAAAAAATGAAGATAAATATTGATACAGAAGTAGATGATGTCGTAGTTCTACAAAAAAAGACAACTATCCAGTTTATTTTAAGTGAAGCTTTAATTTACTTGTCACAAATCATGGTCTTCTTTTGGGTTACCTTTTTAGTTTCTGGGTCTCTCACAAATGAAGAGAAGCTTGTAAGGTTCTTGGAGTCAAAAATTCACGACAATTCTATTTCTGAGATCGGGCATGTAATTCTTGGCACAATCATCACATTTGGCATTATTCTAATGATTATTAAGGCTTCACCCACGTCACGTTGGCTTGAAGAACTATCGGATGACATTTTGGCGTCAATTTCAAGAACGATATACTTTTTTGGCAGTAGTGTAACTGGTTCTATTTTGGCGGTAGCACTTTATTCCAATCTAAATCCTACCAAAGACAATCCAGCTCCTGAGTTTTGGCTAGGGCTGTCTGCTATTTTCGGGTTTGGGGCATTTCTTTATGGTTGTGGCACTAGCTATGCCTTCAAGTATAAAAAGTACATTGCCAAATCCCGCCCTAACAAATCAAATCAGGCGGACGCCGATAAAACTAGCGCCGCTGTTTGAGGTGTTAGCACTCAATCAAGGAAATACAAGCTTTGATCGATATTGATACTTTAAGAGATAAGTTCAAGTGGCATGTGCGAAGAGTAAAGTATTTCGCCAAACGATTTCATAGGAAAAATCCAAAACTAATAAGTTATCCAGCATATATAACTGCTTTTATAGTTCTGTTATTTTTGGGCATGTCTGTATCGAAGAACATTTTTTCAATGCCTATGAATGAAATAGGTGATTCTCTTGCTGGTTTTGCTGGAGTATTAGCGTTTCTATGGATCATTGTCACTGTTCTTCTTCAGAATAGAGATTTAAAGCTACAGTATGAAGAAATTAAAGATATGAAGCAGGCAAGTGAGAGTCAAGCGCGCTCACTGAAGTCAGCAGAAATATTTAAAGCCCTTGAATACATAGAATTTAAATTCGAACGGGTAAGTCCCTTGATCGATGAGTGTAAAAGGCGAATCGACAATGAAATAAAGGAGTTTATTGATTCTTACGATACTGGCAGACACCCCAACGCACCATTCGAACCTGAAAAAGACATAATTGAAATTTGGGGGTACTTTAGAAAGCCAGATGTTAAGAATGAATTACTGTACCCATTTGAGTCAGTGCGAAGTGACTTCGATTACGTGGCATATCTAAAGCTAGAGACGATTGCTCGAAATATGAAGTACGTTTTAGATGCACTCGATGCTCTTACCAAAAATGCTGATGTCGAAATAAAGTCTGATTTATCAGGCACTATTGAAACCTGGGAACAGCTCCTTCAAGTACACTGGTATCGAGAGTGGAAAGGATACTTAAATCATCTTGAAATAGTTGTTAAAAAAGCAATCGTTGAATACCAAATCGGGAATGAGCTAGCGCGGGCGGCGATTGAATGGAGCCTTGAAAGTGAGCATTAGTACTAACAAAGTGCTGCTGCCGGACAAATTTTCCGCTGAATCAAAAGGGTCAGAGTCGATTGGAATCAAAAGGGTCAGAGTCAATTGAAAATTAATTAACAGTGAATTTTAATTAGTAAAAACAAATTCGTTCATAAGGATGTGAACATGGCCAGACGACCTAGACTGGATCTTCCTGGATACCTTCAACACGTAATCATTCGTGGAAACAACCGACAGGTTATTTTTGTGGCAGAAGATGATTATCTTTTTTATCTTGAGCTTCTTTCTGAAGCGGCATCAAAATATCGCTGTAGTATCCACGCATGGGTATTGATGACTAATCATCTTCACTTATTGATGACACCAACAGAAGTGGGAGCGATTGGTAAGGTTATCCAAAGCGTTGGACGTCGTTATGTACAGTATTTTAATTATTGTTATAAGCGAACTGGTACTTTGTGGGAAGGACGTTATAAATCCACTATTGTAGATACTGAACGTTATGCTTTAACTTGTTATCGATACATAGAGATGAATCCGATAAGTGCTGGTATGCATGGTTATCCAGAAGATTATCGATGGTCTAGCTATCGATATAATGCTCTGGGATTGGATGATAATTTAATTACACCACACCCTGCATATTTATCATTGGCGGATGATGCACCAGCCAGACGAAAACGCTATCGTGAATTATTTACTGAGGCTGTTGATCAGAAATTGACTGACCAGATCCGGTTTAGTACTAATAAAGGCTGGGTTCTTGGTAACGCGAAGTTCAGGGATGAAGTCGGGGAGTTGCTAAATACACGGGTAGAACCACTAAAACGAGGTGGGGATCGGCGTTCAGACAATTTCAAAGAAAAAACGAAAGAATTAAGTTAATTATCAATTGACTCTGACCCTTTTGATTCTCTTTTGATTCTAGTGATTCTAGTAAGCAAGCGCCAGTGATAACGAATCAGGTTTCTGTGTCGGCGTTTTCTGAATTACTATTTTCACTACCCCGTGCCGAAAGAAAAGTACCAAATGCCTGCAACCTGGGGATATGCTCACAAAAGGTGCGAACAGCGACCAATAACGGCACTGCCACCAACATGCCCACGATTGACCACATCCAAGCCCACAAGGCGACCGAGAGAAAAATCACGACGGGATTCATTTCCAACCGCCGACCTACGAAATATGGCGTGGCAAGCTGTCCTTCAACAATAGTCAGGATCAAGTAAGCTAGGGCCGGCAGCAGCGCGGCAACGGTATGGTCAAAGGTGAGCAAACCCACGAGGGCCGCGATCGCAACGCCCACAATAGCGCCAAGATACGGCACAAAATTTAAGAGGAACGCTAGCACACCGAATAAGATGGGATTTGGCATGCCCAGCAGCCACATTACTACACCAATCGTTATCCCGAGCGCAGCGTTAATGAGGGTAATGGTAAACAAATAATTCGACAACTTGCGTTCGATATCATAGCTAATTCTGATCGCGTTGCGCTTGTCTTTGAACGTCGGCATGATGTGAACAAGCTTTTCGTAAAACATATCACCGGAGGCCAGCAGGAAGAACAGCAGCACTAGGGTAAACCCCACTTGCGCCAGAATTTCAGGCACTGTGGTGGCAAGTTTTTCAAGCACTCCAGGCTCGCGGGCTGAGAACTTCTGAGTTTGCTCCTCCTCGTTTTCTCCGGAGGCGATCTGATCGATCTGCTTTCCGGCGTCTATTACCGCTTTTGCCGATTCGTTGGCCCCGCGAAGTTTCTGCTCTAATTTAGCGCCTATTGTGGGCGCTTCTTCAATCCAATTCTGCACGGGAACAGCGAGCGAACTTAACCCTAAACCCATTAGCGAAATCAGTCCGCCAACGATAATCAGTGCAGAGACAGCAGGTGGTAGCTTGCGACGCTCAAGGAAACGACGCACCGGACTGAACACCAATGCCAACAACACGCCAAGCGCCACAGGCACAAGAAAAGAGCGAGCGTAGGCAATACTGGCCAGTAAGAGCAATAAAAATATACCGATTACGGCCCAGTGCGAATTCGACTTAAATAGGGTACTGGTAGGCGTATCGTTTGACACTAACACGGGGCTGGCATCTGGCTTAGTGTGGTTATTTTGTATATCGTCTGACATATAAGCTTCGCCTCTAGTAAATTACTCGTTTCTAGCTAGCGAAGCTCTAAATTACTTCGTTCCAGCGTTTGCTTGTTAAAAAAGCAAAGGATTGTTCCAGATAACTAGCCAATGCTCTCTTTAATCAATAGCTTTGATTCACTATATAGACAAAATCTTATAATCGATATTTTAATGCCAGCTGAAAACGCTGAGACACTATCTAGGATGGGAGTTTATTTACGATCGTGTCATGTTAATCTTGAATAAGACAACATTGACATCAGGCACTGCTATGAATCGAATTAACCCAGCTAAGCTACATAACAGTAAATGGACAGCGGTGAATCCGATAAAGCGAGAAAAGCATTTCTTGGTATCTGACATCGAGTTTGACGAAGATGGCTCGGTTACTTCATGTAAATTGGAAGCGATTATTTCTAAGAAGCGCTATTCAATCGACTGGACGGAATTAAAAAACCAAGACAAATGGATTCAGGGTTGGAAATAGCTATTGGCAGGGGCGGAACCAAAAGGGGCAGAGTATTTGGTTTTGAAATACTTTACCCCTTGATACCTTGAAAGCCGAAAATAAAACAGGGTTAAAAAATCAACGCAAAAAGGCCGATCACGACAAGCAATCCGATAATAAAAATAATACCTACTACACTGCCCAAAAATTTAAACATGAATATCCCCTCGTTGTTTTCAATGGATGTAGGCCGATTTTGTCTGGCTCACGGACAACCATATTTGCATTCTTCTCACATAGTGAGCGATAACATCAGTTAACTTGTACCTTCCACAACGAGTAAGGCTCTACTTCGTTTTTACGGGTTGTTTGGCGAGATGTAATCAAAAGAAATTAGTAGGGCCAGTTTCTTATTAATATTAATTTTTTAATTAGTAAAAATTACTTTTTCATGCTGTGAAAACGCCTGGACGACCAAGACTGAATATCTGCATACATGATTGTTTCTAGAGATAAACTACAGATTATGTTTGTGGCAGAAGATGGTTATTTTTTTAGCTTGGGCTTCTTTATGAAGCGCCATCAAAATATAGTTGTAGTCTAGATTCATAGTGGGGAGTAAATGTGATGAATGATATTGGTTCTAACGCCGAGTACGCAGAAGAAGCCTTCACGTTTGAACAAATTAGCGAGTCTTCCGGTGAGATTTTACTTGAGTTTGGCGCACCCTGGTGTGGACACTGTCAGGCTGCAAGTTCGGCGATAAACGAAGTCGTATCTGAACATTCAGAACTGCGTCATCTAAAAATATATGATGGAAAGGGCAAACGACTGGGGCGTGCGTTTAAGGTAAAGCTTTGGCCGACGTTGATAATGCTGCACGATGGTCATGAAGTGGATCGTCTGGTGAGGCCATTACGTTCGGATGAGGTTCGCGAATTAATGTCGAAACTCAACTAAAAGCGGCTAATAGGTTAAGGCATCTGACGCACTCAACGTTGTCGCTTCTAAGAACATCCCCTTTCGCTGCTCTTAAACGCAAAACCTTCGAAATCCCTTTTTGGAATAATCTTAAAGACCTGGAACAGCCGAATTGAAATGGCTGGATATCGCGAAAAACTGACTTCAAATTTGATGAGCGACGGCAGCCTGGCAACGCCATTAGCCTTGATGACCGATCGTTTTAATTCATAACATTTGTCTAAAAAGATCGGCATAATATTGCACGCCAGTATTAGGATCGGGGCCCTGAACCGGAATCACGTCGCTTTAACCTTTGGAACATCGCATGAAACATATTGGATGGCTGCTTTTCGTCTTGTACAGTTCGAACGCGCTGTCTGCGGGCGAAGTTGAAATCCCTTTGCTGGCTGAAACCGCGCATCTCCAGACAGCGATCAGTCGCGTCCTTGAATTCGATGAGAATGGCCAGAGCACCATTAGCAACGACCCATGTAACCGGGTTGAATTGTCCGATATGGTGGTGGTTACCGAAGATGCCCAATTGTCTGTCGGCATGGCCTTGACTGCCACGACAGGTGCTTATGTGCTCGGTGCTTGTCGGGGCCCAAAACCGTGGCAGGGTCGTCTTGCGTTGAAACTGACCCCACAGGTAATGGCTTCGGGACTGGGCATAGAGTTTCTGCCTGATTCGATCGAGTTATCTCGCCCGGATAGCACCCCCGGCCTTTTGAGTAAACCGGTTCAGCTCATTGCCGATACACTGGTACTGCCGCGCATGAAGCGGGTGCAAATTGACCTGGCCGGGCCGCTGAACAGCCTTGATGGATTGATCGTGCAAATGATGGGGGCGGGGAGTGAGCAAGGTGGTGAGCAGTCCCTGCTTCAGCGAACTCATATTACCCGCCTTCAAACGGAAGAAACAGGCGTCAGAGCCTGGCTGGCGTTTCAGGTTCGCCCCCCTGAACCAGGCGAACAAGCAGTTGAGCCAACGTTTGACGACAGCGAGTTGGCTCAATGGCAAACGCTTGAAGATGAGTTAGACGGCTTTCTGACGACCATTATTTCGGCGCTGGCCTACTCGACGGAGTCTCGTGCCTTACGTCTGGAATTACTCGCCGTGCTGCTGGACGCGCGACACGCGATTGCCGAGGCGCTGACGGTCGATGATCCTGCATATGATCCGGTTCGAGAACTTTTCCTGACGACATGGGAGCGGTTGCGACCACTAATGAGCGAACTTGAAGGCCTGAAGACTCCGGGACTGGAAGTGGATTTCAAGCTTGCCGCGTTTATAGCAGGTGGTGACGCGCTGCGAGCACTTGACGCCCTCGGGCCGGAGTATGGTTTTGAAATTACCCGTGACGGACTGCGCCGGCTTGCCCGCTTGCTGCTTGCCGAAGCGGTGCCTCCGAGTTTTACACCTTTGCCGTTGGAGGTTGATCCAGAGTTTCGTGATTTGTTTGGGTTTAATGCCAAAGACGAGGCCGTATTTACACCAGCAGAATTGACGGGACAAATCTCCGGTGGTTTTGGCTGGATAGGGTCTTGGCTGATGTCGAACGCTCATGCTGAAAGTATCCAACCAGCCGAGGCTCTAAAGGGGGTGGTCCCGCGACCGGATAACCTTAATGATTACCTTGAGCTGGTCGACAGCTTACTGGAGGAAGAAGCCAGTGCATGGCTGGCTGAAAATGATAGCGTACCTGAGATGATGGCGGAGCGACTGGATCCTTTGGTTCGTGCCACAGCATGGAAAGAATCCTGCTGGCGCCACCTAGTAATTGCGAGTGGCGAGCCTCAAGTGTTGCGTTCAGCCGGAGGGGCGGTGGGCATGATGCAGATCAACGGTCGGGTCTGGCGCAAGGTCTACGATCTGGACCGTCTCGTGGATGAGGTTGATTACAATGTGAACGCCGGTATCGATATTTTGACCCATTACATGCTTGATTATGCGATCCGTAAAGGCGAGCACGAACAGCCCGGCGGTGCTGACAATTTGGTAAAGGCAACCTACGCCGCTTATAACGGTGGTCCTGGGCAATTGGCACGATACCGTCGCGAAGACACCTCAGCCCAATTGAAGGCCATCGACAATGCATTCTGGCAACATTACACGACCATCAAGGACCATAAATGGCCGGACATCTCAAGCTGCTACTCGGTCGGTGGTTGACACCAGAGTTCAAGGTTTCAGTCAGATTGATTTTGCTTTTCTCAGAGCGGTGCCTTTACTGCAGTAAACTCTGAGCACCTTCAATCAAAATAAAGCCCTGTTTACAGAGAACAGGGCTTTATGTCCTAGCATTTTATTGATTGATTATTTCTGTCTAAAGCTATCAAAACGTGCAATATGTTCTTCCAGATTTTGGTTGAGCATTTCTGCGTAGCGTTGAGTGAAGTATTCAATGGCGGCTTGTTTTTCGGCTTGTAGATTTTCTGCACTTTCAACCGAACGGGCGACACTGAAGGCATTAAAGCGTGCAGCTGAAAATAGAATAGATGTATTGGCGTCGTCTACACTGCTGTCTGCTGCTTGTTGATTAGCAAGGGCAATGAATTCATCGACACGTTGTTGAAATGTTTTTGTTGGTGAATTTTCACTCATTCTTTCTCTCTCATTAATGTTATGGGTTTGAAATTTGATAGCAGTCGTGATGAGGTTGTTGTTGGCTATGTAAGCCAATTGAACGCAACACATAATATCAGATAGAAAAACCTGAGCAGTTTTAGGTTCACTAAAGACAGTAAAAAGCAACAGAGTTTTTGGACTAGCACTCATCAATTAACTCGATCTGTCCTCCTTAAGAGTCCTCTATTAAATCATTAGACTGAATATGAACTATGCGTAAAACTGATAAAAAAATTGATAACGAACTTCGGCTAAAATTGACCGATGTATGTGAACAAGGATTAAAAGATATCGCTGGTTTCCAGTGGCTAACGCACTTGGTGAACTATGATGATTATCCAAATAGCTTAATGGTTGTTTGTGTATTTGATACCAACGAGAATTTGAAAAATTACCTCCAATCAGATGACAGCCAAGCATTGATATCTCTAATTGAAGCTGAATTTAAAACGATGGATATCAAGCTCAAATGCCTTGGTGATCATATCGCATACGATTCTGAAGAGAACTGTAATCAATACCACAATGGTAATTGGGCACTTAGGTTGGGTTAACCAATATCAATCAACTCTTACCTCTATTTATTAGACAAACAAGCAAGCATCAGTCATCAACTGATTTAAACAAGCGGCTGTAGTTTATACTTCCTAGGGTCTGTTGATCTTTCAGAGCCGCCTCTGTTGTGACTGAAAATGTACCAATCAAGGCGTGAGGAGTGCCGTTTGTGAGATACATCCATGTATCTCACCCCTTTGGGGCTTGAGCTCAAAAACGCTCCCGGCGTTTTTGTAGTTATTCTAAATAAACGACGAGTAACGCAGAGTGGTGGATTTACAGGCATAACCCGAAGGGCTGGTACTATTTTTCCGCCCAACGGTGTTGGAAATGACTTATGTAGAATAACTACACTGCATCATTTCCGCCTTGTTGGACGAAAAAATAGCCTCCAGCAGTGGTGGCTCTGAAAAATCAACAGACCCTAGTCTTTTAATGGATATGTTTGAGCGATAAAAACCGAATAATGAAAATACCAAAACAAATTCAGCCGCTTGTTGATGATGGCCTTGTGGATGAAGTGATTAGTCGCTTAATGAGCGGCAAAGAAGCCGATGTCTATGTCGTGAGATGTGGTGATGAAATACGCTGTGCCAAGGTCTATAAAGATGCGGTCAAGCGTAGCTTTAAAAAAGCCGTTCAATACCAGGAAGGACGAAAAGTACGCAATAGTCGCGGTGGCCGGGCGATGGAAAAAGGCTCTAAATTTGGTCGTCAGCAGCAGGAAGAAACCTGGCAGAATGCCGAAGTCGATGCACTGTATTTGCTTGCCAGTGCCGGAGTGAGAGTACCTCAACCCTATGACTGCCTGAATGGCGTGTTATTGATGGAATTGATTACGGATGAGGAGGGTAATGTCGCGCCGCGCCTCAACGATGTCTCCATGTCTGCCGAGCAAGCCATCGAAGACCACATGATGGTCATGCATTCTGTGAAAAAAATGCTTTGTGCTGGCTTAGTTCATGGCGATTTGTCAGAGTTTAATGTTCTGGTCGATGCGCATGGCCCGGTGATTATCGATCTGCCACAAGCGGTGAATGCGGTGGCCAATAATAATGCACAAGCCATGTTAACGCGTGATGTGCAAAATATGACCCGTTACTATGCTCAATTCGCACCCGAACTTCGTAAAACGCATTTCGAAAAAGAAATATGGTCGTTATTCGAAAATGGCGACTTACTGCCGGATACGGAACTCACGGGCCAATTTGAAGAAGATACTCAAGCCGCTGATGTGGATGGGGTGATGCTTGAAATCAAAGCGATCCTGGAAGAAGAACAAGAAAGGCAATTGTGGTTACGTGATAAGGATGATTAAGGTTTAACCGTATTATTTTTAGAAAAAATCAAGTTGGCTGATCCTCTGACTGCTTCCCATGCCGCTGAAAATAGTCCCGCGCAGCGCGGTTGACCTTAGGGGCGAGCAGCAGTGCGGAAATCATGGTCGGTATCGCCATGGTCGCATAGAGTCCGTCAATGAGGCCGATGATGGCCGGCAGACTGGTCACGCTGCCAAAAACCACCAGTGCGGCGTAAATCCAGACGTAATGGTGCTGATGTCGCGCCCCAATCAGAAAGCCCAGACACTTGCTGCCGTAATACCAGAAGGTAAAAATGGTGCTCAACGACAGCAGCGCCACGACAACGGTAAGCAGATAGGCACCGATACCGGGGAAGGCAGTTTCAAATGCTTGTGATGTCAGGGTCACACCATCGATGTCGCCATCAACTTGCCAGCTGCCGGTCACCAGAATGGCCAGTGCAGTACAGGTACATACCAACAGGGTATCGATAACTGGCCCCATCATAGCAACCAGACCCTCACGAATGGGTTCATTGGTACGTGCCGCACCATGGGCCATTGCCTCGGTACCAATTCCAGCTTCGTTGGAAAAAGCCCCGCGGCGCACGCCCATCAGAATGACGGTGCCAATAGCGCCCCCCCGCGACGGCGTCACCGGAAAAGGCATCTGTAATAATCAGCTGAAAAGCGGCCGGAATTTCGCTGGCGAAACGCATCAACAGCAGGGCGGTCATCCCCAGATAAAGCAATACCATAACCGGTACCATGCGTAACGTAACGCGGCCAACGCGTTGGATATGGCCTGTCGTCACCAACAATACCAGGGCGGCAATGAGTACCCCCATCACCAGATCAAATGTGAAATGGCTTTGTGACGTGGCCCAGCCGGCAGGTTCAGCCACCACTTCACGGACAATTTGCACCAACTGGTTAACCTGAAAGGCGGGCATGGTGCCCATCAGCCCGGCGACTGCAAACAGCACGGCCAGTGGCCACCAGCGTTTGCCCAGACCTTCGCGTACGACATACATGGGGCCACCCTGAAGGTTGCCCTCACTGTCTTTGCCGCGAAACATTACACTCAGGGAGCAGGTATAAAACTTGGTGGCGACACCGATGACGGCTGTCACCCACATCCAGAATATGGCGCCCGGGCCGCCCATGGTAATTGCCAGCGCTACACCGGCAATATTGCCCAGTCCCAGCGTCCCGGACAGGGCAGTGCTCAGTGCCTGAGTATGGGGTATATCACCTTCATCGCCTTCACGATCAAAGCGTCCGGTCAGGATTTGTAAGGCATGTCTGAAATGGCGATAGGGCAGGCCACCCGAATACACCACAAAAAACAGCCCACCACCTACCAGCAATATAACCAGCGGCAGGCCCCACATAAAATTGGCGAAGGCGGTAAAAAGCGCTTCCATGTTGTTATCCTGATTGTGTTCAGGCTGTTACCCTAGCGCTTTGCCGGTACAGATTCAAAAGACATTCGACAAGAGTGGGGACGCTTCCCTTTAATTGGTTAATATTCTAGTCTATTGCTATGCTCGAAATAGCCGACATATATTTCAAAATTCCATACCTCATTACCCAGTTAGATAATTGACGTGATGATGTATTTTTTCTTGATGATGACAAGCAACGCTATTTAGAGTGCAACACTTACTCTTGTTAAAACATCAGGTAACATTTTTTGGCATATTCCTTGATGGATAATAAAAGGGAATCTTCCCTTTTTCGACTAAGAATGAATATAAACAATGCTCTTAGATTATTCATTATGTATGCCTTAATTTCGGCGCATGTTATTTGAATGGCCAGAATATCTACAGGATAAAATTATTATGGCGAGTTTGGATACTCAGCAGGGGATTATTGAAAACAGCAAGGTCACTATTGGACCATGTACCTATGGTTATGAGTACTTGCAAGTATTCGGCTCGGAAGGCGTTTCGTTGACGATAGGCAGTTTCTGTTCAATTGCAATGAAAACCACTATATTTCTTGGCTCAAAACATCGAACTGATTGGATTACTACCTTTCCATTTGGTCATCAAATGGCTGATGAGTTAGGAGGCCGGGAAATAAAAGGCCATCC
>SWCD01004330.1_pt1 | contig 40191 bp, 32 predicted proteins | sample 4693011 | NCBI WGS metagenome assembly SWCD01 (sample SAMN10267278, study PRJNA491770) | bioreactor metagenome | isolation source: DHS bioreactor inoculated with marine | place: Japan: Omine Ridge, Nankai Trough
TTCAGGCTCATTATTAATCCACGTTGTCATGCAAGAACGAGTTGTTGGATCGCAGTTGTATTTCATCATTGCTATCCTCTCCAAGCGACGTCCTGGAAACCTTTCCTTCCCTAACATTCTCGTTAAGGCTTATTCCCTGACGTTTATATGCCGGTTCCTTTTCAATTTCCTGAATTCTGTTAAGGCTGTTGTGAAATTTATAGTTAAAATCCTTCAATTTTCGTCTGCGCTCATCCGCTCTTTCCTTTAAAAGCTCCTCTAATGGTGTGTCCATGGGATCTATATCCACGCCTTTACCTTCAGCGGGATTGACTTCATCGTTTCTAATAGTTTTTCGTTCAAAAAGCAGTTCCCCTTCTACGATCTTGGGCTCACTTCCCTCTGCCTTGGACCTTGCCCCGGTAAGCTTGTTTTCGAGTTCCATATAATCGTCAAGGCTATATCGGGTCTCTCCCTTCTTGTTGTATTCCAAAACAGGTATTACCTCAATGTGATCTTTTACGTCCATATCCTCAATATCTTCGTCCAAACTAAAAGTGATCACATTTTCCTTTTCTTCCTCGTCCTCGGTATCGGACAACGGCATATCGAAGCTTAGTGCAAACTGATCTTCCTCTATCCTTTTATAAGAAACCTCTTTTGGATCGACCACTTCAATATCGTGAATACTGGTTTTAGATTCTATAACAATAAAATCCTCGCTGATATCCTCGGCGATCACCTCTTCGTAAAACACATTGAAATTTTTAATATAACTAGTTGTGGGTATCAAGTCCATTGTTGGTGCAGCGGGCTTGGCCTCCTTCTTAACTTCAACAGGTTTTGGCGACTCCAAAACCTCTATCTCTTCCTCTTCCAGTTTATACACCACATTTTTTCCCATCAACTGCTGCTCGGCCTTCTGTTCATCTTCCAAGGTGTGGATTATTTTTTTTGATTCGGTATTGACAATATCATCTTGCTGGTCAATATTGAATCCGGTAGCGATAACCGTAACTGCAATGGCTTCGCCCAAGCCACCATCTTCACCAACGCCCATGATTATATTGGCACCATGTCCGGCCTCGGTCTGTATATGATCATTGATCTCCCCAATTTCATCTATGGTGATTTCCTGCGCTCCCGATACGATTAGCAATAGTACATTCTTGGCCCCCGTGATCTTATTATCGTTCAAGAGTGGGGAATCCAATGCTTTGCGAATAGCTTCCTGCGCCCTTGATGAACCAGATGCAGAGGCAGAACCCATAATTGCCGTACCGCTACTGGAAAGTACCGTTTTGGCATCGCGCAAATCGATGTTTTGGGTATAGTGGTGGGTAATAACTTCGGCTATCCCTCTAGCGGCCGTGGCCAGTACCTCGTCCGCCTTCGAAAATCCTGCTTTAAAACCAAGGTTTCCGTATACTTCCCTTAGTTTATTGTTATTGATTACGATAAGGGAATCCACATTATCCCTCAATTTTTCCATCCCGATGCGCGCCTGCTGGCATCTCATTTTCCCCTCAAACTGAAATGGGATCGTGACAATGCCCACGGTAAGGATATCCATTTCCTTGGCCAGTTTTGCAATGACGGGAGCAGCACCAGTTCCTGTTCCCCCGCCCATACCAGCAGTGATAAATACCATTTTTGCAGTCGTACCCAACATGGATTTAATTTCCTCCATGCTCTCTATTGCCGCCTGTTCCCCAACTTCCGGGTTGGCCCCTGCTCCAAGTCCTTCGGTCAGGGAAACACCCAATTGAATTTTGTTGGGCACCGAACTGTTCTGTAGTGCCTGGGAATCTGTGTTACAGATCACAAAATCAACTCCGTTTATCCCTGCCTGAAACATATGGTTTATGGCGTTACTGCCTCCACCACCTACGCCAATGACCTTTATTACATTGCTTTGGTTCTTGGGAAGATCAAAAGCTATACTTTCAAATTCGGTGTTCTTACTCATACTGTTTGTATTACTGGTTCTACAATGTGTCTTAAATTATTCGGGGCTAATGCGTTATTCCGCATTGTCCAAAAAGTCCTTCAACCTTTCGGACCATTTATCAAAAATGGATTTACGTTCTTTTTTTACTACTGTCTTTGTTGCAGCACCGGAATCCTTGCCATAAACCACTTCTTCCTCTCCGTGCTCCTCCATTTGTTGCACTACCCTGGCCTTCGCCTTGGTCTGTACGGCATTCATCAACAAACCTACTGCAGTGGCATACAAGGGGCTTGCAATTTCCTCATCGGAATCTCCTGCCAGATGCTCATTAGGATATCCGATTCTCGTATCCATACCGGTGATGTACTCTACCAATTGCTTTAGGTGCTTCAATTGGGCACCCCCTCCGGTGAGTACTATCCCTGCAATCAATTTTTTCTTTTGCTCCTCGTGTCCGTAATTCTTTATCTCGACATACACCTGTTCCACGATTTCCACGACACGGGCATGGATAATTTTGGACAGGTTTTTTAAGGTGATTTCCTTAGGCTCCCTACCCCTTAATCCAGGTATGGAAACTATTTCATTGTCCTTATTCTCCCCGGGCCAAGCTGATCCAAACTTGATTTTCAAAAGTTCCGCCTGCTTTTCGATGATGGAACAACCTTCTTTTATATCCTCGGTTATCACGCCACCACCAAATGGAATCACCGCTGTATGCCGAATAATTCCATCCTTGAAAATAGCAAGGTCGGTAGTACCCCCACCTATGTCGATCAAGGCTACCCCTGCTTCCTTCTCTTCCTGACTAAGTACGGCATTTGCCGAAGCAAGTGGTTCCAACGTGATACTTCCCAGATCCAAGCCTGCGCTTTTAATACAGCGACCTACATTTTTTATAGAGGATACCTGCCCTACCACTACATGGAAATTGGCTTCGAGGCGACCTCCGTACATTCCTATAGGCTGTTTTATCTCTGCCTGGCCATCTACTTTGTATTCTTGTGGCAATACGTGGATTATCTCCTCTCCGGGCAGCATTACAAGTTTGTAGACCTGGTTGCACAATTTATCCAAATCGTCCTCATTGATCACTTCTTCAGAATCTGGCCTGGTTATATAATCGCTGTGCTGCAGGCTTCTAATATGCTGACCTGCAATCCCCACCACGACGGAACTGATTTTAAGTCCGGAGTCGGCCTCTGCCTGTTCCACCGCTTGTTGGATAGATTTTATCGTTTGGGTTATATTATTGACAACCCCGCGGTGCACCCCTAGACTTTTTGATCTGCCGATACCCAAAATCTCGATTTTCCCGTACTCGTTCTCCTTTCCAATGATGGCCACTATTTTGGTGGTCCCTATATCTAGTCCAACCGAATATTTAACCTCTTCCATATCTTATATTTTGGTACACACTACTTGATTATCAAATTCCAAACTCACTATATTATACTCTTGCAAAGTCTTGTCCTTAGTGGCCTTTGCATAAAAGGCCTTAAAATTGTTAAACTTCTCTTCCAGACCTTCGACATTACCCAAATTCACCACGAAATTTTCCATGCGAAAACGCAATTGATAGTTCTCTTCACTCTCAATATGTATTCCTATTACATTCTTCCTAAGAAAATCGTCCTCATTGATATAATTTAGGATAACAAATACATCCTCCAGACTTTTTCCCGTAATATTTCCTGTAATTATGGGTACCCTTGCAGAATAATTATTTGACAAGGGCATGCGCTTACCCTCATCGTCCAAATAGTATTTGGCAGTGCCCTCTATACGTCCAATTGGCTTTCTTTGTAAAATTTTGGAGGTAAGTTCCCCATTCATAGTAAGATACACTTGGGCATTTTTCACCATTTCATTGGCCTCGATCACCTTTTCCATCGTATTCAAAACTAAATTTTCTTTAGGGACATTTATGAGTGGACCATAATTTTGTATTAACAATTTATTAACCATGGTCGGGGTTATGTATAGGTTCTGATCACCGACAAACTCAATTTTTATTCCGTTCACCTTCCTTATGTCATTACGATGGTTGGAAAAAGCATATAGTCCCATAATCAGGACGACCAACCCTATCATTTTTATATAGTTCCAATTAATTCGCATAACCCAATTCCTTTTTTAATTTTGGCACTTCCAAGCCAATATCACCGGCCCCCATAGTTACAAGAATATCCGGGGCTTGTTTTTTTATCTCTGCTGTCAAATCAGACTTGTTCAATAGTTTTTTATTCGGATTGTCGATCTTGCCCAACAACCATTGGGAATCGATACCTTCTAATGGGGATTCCCTAGCGGGATATATATCCAATAAAATCACGCTATCAAATTTTGAGAGACTGCTTGCAAAATCATCCGCAAAATCCCTGGTCCTTGAAAATAAATGGGGCTGGAAAATGGTCAGCACCTTCTTTCCCGGATGCATCTCACCTACAGCTTGATGTACAGCATCTATTTCCGAGGGATGATGCGCATAGTCATCAATAAATACAAAATCCCCGTTATTTACCTGGTACGAAAATCTTCGTTGGACCCCCTTAAAGGTCAAAAGCGCGTTTGCCAATTGTTGGGCAGGGGTTCCGGTTTCCAAGGCCATGGAAAAAGCGGCCAGGGCATTCAACAGATTATGTCTTCCTGGCTTGTTGAACCGTACATTTTTAAGAACTGCTTTCGGGGTTTGGATATCGAACTCATATACCCCTTCCCTAATATTTATATTTGTTATGGAGAAATCAGACCCATCCTCTATGCCATAGGTGATACCATGTATCGGCAAGCCCTTGTGCACAAATAATTTTCCGTTTGGCTTTAATTTCATTGCAAAATCGGCGAACGATTTTTTCAGGGCTTCACTATCCCCATAAATATCCAAATGATCGGCATCCATGGAGGTGATACACGCCACGTTTGGCGACAATCTCAAAAAGGAACGATCAAACTCATCTGCCTCCACAACCGAATACTCTGTTCCTTCCAACAAAAAGTTGCTATTGAAATTCTCCGAGATCCCGCCGAGAAAGGCGGTTAAAGGTGTGCCCGTTTCCTTTAACAGATGGGCCAATATACAAGAGGTCGTGGTCTTACCATGGGTGCCGGCAACAGCAAAACAAAAGGTATCCTTGGTAATTAATCCAAGGACTTCCGATCTCTTTTTTATTTCAAAGCCATTCGTTAAAAAATATGCATATTCGCTATGATCCGTGGGGACCGCAGGGGTGTAGACAACCAATGTGCTTTTACTATCCATAAAATTCTTTGGGACCAAAGCCAGATTGTCCTCATAATGGATAGCAATATCGATGCCGGCAAGCTCTGTGGTTAAAGGTGATTCTGTCTTGTCGTACCCCCCCACGTTTTTGCCAATAAACTTGAAATATCGGGCCAAGGCGGACATACCAATACCTCCGATACCAATAAAATAGACGTTATGTATGCTATTTAAGTTCAAAATCAAGTTTCAAGTTTCAAGTTTCAGCAATGCATTGAGCCGTAGCCGAAATGTTTAAGTTTAAAAGTATATTCGTTTATTGTTTTATTATATTCTATAGCTCCCCACTTTGGACAAAGAGGGGAATGAATCCAGCTTTAGCTGGAGAAAGGGGAGATTGAAATCCCAAACCCTTGCACAGCATCACTATAGTTCAGCTTTTATTCCCTACCACGGGATTTCAAACGTCCGGCTTCTGGCTGCACCAGAATCCACCTCCCTTTGTCCAAAGGGAGGAGCCTATTTTTTTTTAATTTTCAATAATTTTTCAATTTCGTCCACGATGTGTTTTGTGGCGTTTGGCAATGCCAAACTTTTAATATTGACACCCATTTCCTTTTGTTTATCGACGGATTGAATTACTTCGGAAAACTTTTCTTCAAATTCCATATCCAACGCTTTTTCTGTGACCATTACCGCCGCATTTTTGGCGGCCAAACTTTGGGCGTTCTTGGTCTGATGGTCCTCTGCCACATTGGGAGAGGGTATAAAAAAGACCGGTTTGCCCACGATGCACAGTTCCGATACCGAGCCTGCCCCTGCTCTTGAAATAATAATATCGGCAGCTGAATACGCCATATCCATTCGGTCCAAGAAATCGAAAACCTTTACATGGTCCGATGCGTATTTTTTATATTCTTCAAAATATAGCTTGCCACATTGCCAAACCACCTGCAGGCCAAGGCCTTTAAAAAATTCGAGTTTCGATTCTATCAACTGATTTATACGCCTAGCACCCAAGCTTCCCCCCAGTACCAACAACGTTGGCTTCTTGGCTTCCAGCATAAAAAAGGCTTTGGCCCCTTCCTTATTTTGGGTAGGACTTACTAAATCTGCCCGAACAGGATTTCCGGTTTTTACAATTTTATCAATCGGGAAAAACTGTTCCATTCCATCATAGGCGACACAAATTTTTGCTGCCTTTTGGGCCAGCAGCTTGTTGGTTATGCCTGCATAGGAATTTTGCTCCTGGAGCACGCATGGAATATTCTTTCCGGAAGCCATTTTCAACAAAGGCCCACTCGCAAAGCCACCGGTCCCGATGACCACATGGGGCTCAAACTTCGCTACTATGTTTCTTGCCTTAATCAAACTACTTATCAATTTTAATGGAAACAACATATTTTTCAAGGTCAGTTTCCGTTGCAACCCGCTAATCCACAATCCCTCAATTTTATATCCGGCCTTTGGGACTTTTTCCATTTCCATCCGATCCTTGGCGCCGACGAACAAAAACTCGGCATCAGGGTACCTTTTCTTAAGCTCATTGGCAATTGCAATTGCCGGATAAATATGGCCTCCCGTTCCGCCCCCGGAGAGTATGAATCGGAGAACTTGACCCCGGTTATTTTCATTTGCTGCAAAACGTTCTTTTGCGCCCATATTTTATTTTTTTCTCACTCCGTAACTCTGCCATGCCGTTCTAAAAAACCTTCATCTGGACACAAAACCTCCATTTTTCCCTAAAATGAAATAATAAGGAACAAGTTCTATAACTGTCCACTCAGAATTTCTAAAGGGTTTGTACTATCCACTTTTGAACCTTCTGCTTCGGGCGGCACATTTTTATTGCTGGCGCTCAACACGATACCAATGGCCAGGCAAGTCATCCAAATAGAAGTTCCCCCACTACTGATCAGCGGCAACGTCTGTCCCGTAACCGGGAATAGTTCCACCGCCACTGCCATATTGATCATCGCTTGGAACACTATGGGAAGTCCAACCCCAACCACTAATAATTTTCCAAAAATGGTTTTGTTCCCGTTGGCCACAACTACAATTCTAAACAAGAGCAGGAAGTACACGAACATCAGGGCAAAACCGCCTATCAAACCATACTCCTCGATGATTATGGCATAAATAAAATCGGACGAACTTTGGGGCAAAAAATTTTTCATCACGCTTTTACCCGCGCCATTGCCCATAATTCCTCCGGTAGCTATGGCAATCTTGGCCTTTTCTATCTGATAATCTGCTACTCCATCACCTGGTTCCCAGAAACTCTCGACCCTGCTTATCCAGGTATCCACACGATTGGGAAAAAGATCTGGCACTGCCTTTGCCGTAAGGACAAAAATGGTAAGGCATACCAAACCGGTTCCCGTAATCCCCAAGAGATATTTGATGGGGTAGCCCCCTAAAAAACAGAGCAAAAGAACCATGCAAAAAATGATGGCCGCCGTGGAAAAGTTGGCGGGTAAAATTAAAACGATCACCAAAAAAACCGGTAGCCATAGCGGCAATATGCTTTCCGTGAAAGTGATGGTTTTATCCTTGATCTTGGTGAGGTACCTCGCCACATAGATCATCAAGACAACAAAAGCCAAATTAGATGTCTGAAAGGTAAATCCCACCACAGGAACCTTGAGCCACCTACTGGCATTCGCTCCATCGATAGTTGTACCCTGTGCCAGCGTATACGCTAATAATAGTATCACTAAAGGCATTGCTATGATGGAAAGTCCCTTGAAAAAATGTGTAGGAATACGGTGCACCCCATAGATAATACCTATGCCTAAAACCAACAGCACACCATGCTTCACCAGGTACCCGATATTGGTGCCGTTGCCAACCACATATACCAGATTGGCACTGGCACTGTATACGGGTAAAAAGGAAAATAAGGACAATAGGGCCACCACGGCCCATATGGTCTTATCTCCCTTTATGTTTTTGAAAAATTCCTTCACCTATAAATTTTTAATCGCATTTTTAAATTGATCTCCCCGATCCTCATAATTCTTAAAAAGATCAAAACTGGCACATGCAGGGGAAAGCAAAACGGTATCCCCCCGTTCTGCAACCTTATACGCCACTTTTACGGCTTCTTCCATGGAGAAGGTCTCAACCATTAGATCCACCACATTTTCAAAGGCATCGATTATTTTGGAGTTATCCACCCCCAAACAAATTATCGCTTTTACCTTTTCCCTTACAAAAGGCATCAATGGCAAATAATCATTGCCTTTGTCCACCCCGCCCACTATCCAAACTGTAGGTGTTTTTACACTGTCCAGGGCATAATAAGTGGAATTTACATTAGTGGCCTTGGAATCGTTGATGTACTGTACATGATGGATCTTTAGCACCTTCTCCAAACGATGGGGCGCTCCTTGAAAATGCTGTACACATTCCCGGATGGTCTGCTTCCTAATCTGCACTAACCGGGCCGCAGTGGCCGCCGCCATAGTATTTTTTATATTGTGCTTCCCTTCCAGTGCCAAAGTATCCGATTCCATTTCCATAATGTTATTATCTAGTATAATCTGTATTTTATTTTCTTTTAAATAAGCGCCTTCCCTAAATTCCCGATTCAGGGAAAACGGTATCAATTTTGAATGGACCGGATGCTTTTGCAACCAATCCACTATTACTTCATCATCGGCATCATAGATCAAAAAATCATCTTTGGTCTGGTTCTCGGCAATCCTAAATTTCGATGCGATATAATTTTCGAACTTATAGCCATATCGATCCAAGTGATCTGGGGTAATGTTCGTGATAACCGCTATATGCGGTCGAAAGTCAACGATACCATCCAGCTGAAAACTGCTTATTTCCAGTACATAATGTGTAAAATCGTTCTCCGCAACCATCTGGGCAAAACTGTCCCCAATATTCCCGGCCATTCCCACTTGCAATCCACCTTCCTTCAAAATATAGTGGGTAAGCATGGTTGTGGTGGTCTTACCGTTGCTCCCCGTTATCCCGATAATCGTGGCATCGGTATATTGAGCGGCGAATTCTATTTCAGATATCACCGGTACTCCAAGCTCCACCAACTTTTTAACCAAGGGTGCACTGTCCGGGATGCCCGGACTTTTCATCACCAGGTCGGCCTTTAGAACATCAGTCTCTGTATGCCCCTCCTCTTCCCAATTGATTCCATAATGTTCAAGAACTTCCTTATACTTGTCCTTTATCTTTCCATTGTCGGATACAAAAACCCCGTATCCCTTTTTTTTTCCCAAAATGGCCGTTCCCACACCGCTTTCGCCGCCACCGAGGATCACTAAAAACCGCATCCCACTTTCTTCAAGGGCGATTTTATCATCGTTATTTTGTTTTCTCTTCTTCATATACAATCCCCTTGTCCGCGGTAAGGGTTAGGGATGGGCCTCCTTTTTACCTTACTTTTAACGTCACAATAGTCACAATGGCCAAGAGAATCCCAATAATCCAAAAGCGGGTAACGATCTTGCTCTCATGGTATCCTTTCTTTTGGTAATGGTGATGGAGGGGGGCCATCAGAAAAATACGCTTACCCTCCCCGAACCGTTTCTTGGAATATTTAAAATAGCCCACCTGTAACATGACAGAAATGGTCTCCGCAAAGAAGATCCCACATAACAGGGGAATCAACAATTCCTTGCGCACCATAATCGCAATTACCGCGATTACCCCTCCAATGGTAAGGCTACCGGTATCCCCCATAAAAACTTGGGCAGGAAAGGCATTGTACCAAAGAAACCCGACCAAAGCCCCTACAAAGGCGGCAACAAAAATCACCATCTCCTGGGCCCGTGGTATATACATGATATCCAAATAGCTCGAGAAAATGACGTTACTCGACACCCAGGCAAATATGCCCAAGGTCAATACGATTATCGCCGAAGTACCCGCTGCCAGTCCATCGATACCGTCCGTTAGGTTGGCCCCATTGGAAACCGCAGTTATAATTAGGATTACCACAGGAATGAAAATAAGCCAAGCATATTTTTCCAACCCTTCCCCGGCCCATGAGATAAACTTGCCATAATCCAACTCATTGTTCTTTAAAAAGGGAATGGTAGTCCGGGTCGATTTTATTTCGACACCAGGCCTTTGTTCTACATTATATGTGGCGGTTATTACGCTCATAGGCCTTTCTTTCATGGTTACCTGTGGATGAAAATAAAGGGTTGCGCCCACAATCAATCCCAGCACAACCTGTCCCAATATTTTAAACCTGCCTTTAAGTCCCTTCTTATCCTTTTTAAAAATTTTGATATAATCGTCGACAAAACCTATTATGCCCATCCATACGGTTGTGACCAACAACAAAATGATATAGATGTTATCTAACTGGGCAAATAGCAAAACCGGGATTAGGGTTGCCATTATAATAATCAAGCCACCCATTGTTGGCGTACCCGTTTTCTGTTGTTGCCCATCCAAACCTAAATCCCTTACGGTTTCCCCAATCTGCTTTTGTTTCAGAAAAAGAATTATCTTTTTTCCATAAATGGTAGCGATCATCAGGGATAATAAAACTGCCATTGCCGCACGAAACGAAATGAAGCCGAACAAGCCTGCCCCTGGGAACTGATATTGCTTTTCCAAATAATCGAACAGGTAATAGAGCATTGTTGGTTTTTAAGTTTGTCGTTTATAATTTACTGTTTGGTGTTTGGTGTCTTTTTTCCTGTCTGCTAATTTTTTTAAGTTTCTGTTTCCAGGTATCTGCAAACCAGCTTCTGCCAACTGCATCTGAATACTGCCCTTTATTACTTCCCTAAGGCAATTAGGGCTTCCTTCACCTTCTTATAATCATCAAAATCTATCCTTACCCCATTGGTTTCCTGATAGGTTTCATGGCCCTTGCCCGCCACCAAAATAATGTCCTTGGCAACCGCCAATTGACAGGCTGTTTTTATGGCTTGCTCCCGATTTTCAATGGAAAGTACCTTCATAGCATTTTGCGCTTCCACTCCAGCTTCCATTTCCTGGATAATTGTTGTCGGGGATTCAGATCTGGGGTTATCCGAGGTAAAAATGACCTTATTACTGAATTCCGTTGCGATATGACCCATTACCGGACGCTTAGACTTGTCTCTGTCACCACCACACCCCACGAGGGTGATGACTTTTTCATTTCCAGTCCTCAATGCGTTGATAGTTTCAAGCACATTTTTCAAGGCGTCCGGCGTATGGGCATAATCGACAATAGCTGTTATTTTCTGTTCTGATATAAAATATTGAAACCTTCCTTCCACATTTTCCAATTCGCTCATCAACCTCAGGGTTTCCAGTTTTTCCAACCCCAAAAGGTCGGCAGTGGCATAAATGGCCAACATGTTATAAGCGTTGAAACCACCAATTAATCTGGACCACAACTCATTGCCGTCTATTTTTAACAGCTGTCCATTGAACTGGTTTTCCAAAATCTGCGCCCGATAATCCGCGTAGGATTTTAACGCATAGGTATATTTTTTCGCCTTGGTATTCTGCAGCATCACCAATCCGTTCTTGTCGTCTATGTTGGTCAGGGCAAAAGCATTTTTCGACAATTGATCAAAAAGCATTTTCTTGGTATCCCGATACTCGGCGAACGTTTTATGGTAATCTAAATGATCATGGGTCAAATTTGTAAAGATCGCCCCCGCAAACTCCAGCCCTTGGGTTCTCTTTTGATGTATACCATGGGAGCTTACTTCCATAAAACAATATTCAACCCCCGCCTCGTTCATCAGGGCCAAATGCCTGTTGATCGTCAAAGCATCCGGGGTGGTGTGCCCTGTTGGATATTCCCTATCATCTACTTTTATCCGGATGGTGGACAATAGTCCTACCTTATACCCAGCCTTTTTAAAAAGTTGATAAAGCAGACTACTGATAGTGGTCTTTCCATTGGTTCCGGTTACCCCCACCAATTTTAAATTCCTCGACGGGTTTCCATAATAATTGGAGGCCATTATTGCCAAGGCACTGTTCCCATTTTGCACCTCCACGTAGGTTATCCCATTGACCATATTCCCTGGAAGCACCTCACAGATAATAGCCTTGGCCCCAGAGTCCACGGCCTTATCTATATACTGGTGTCCATCTACCTGGGTGCCCCTTACGGCCACAAAAACGTCATCTAGGCCCACCTTGCGGGAGTCAAAACAGATGTTATTAACCATAACAGTAGTGGGGCCGCTCACCGCTGTTAGCCCTACTCCGTACAGTATGTCCTTTAACGACTTCATGAAAGTTCCAAGACTATTGATTTTACCTTGACCAAATCGGTTCCCTCGGCAATGGATTGTTTTTTAACTCGTCCATTTCCCTTTACCTGCACCACAATACCCAAGTTTTCCAAAATGGATACCGCATCCATACCGGTCATCCCCTTTACATTCGGCACCTTGCTATATGTTTTTTGCGCTTCGGCGTAGTATTGCTCATATTCATTGTTCAGCTCCCTATCATCAACCTCCAATTTCTCAATTTCATCGACCTTGGGGGAGGAAGTATATATCTTTTGGGCAATGGACTTGAATACCGGACCGGACACATCGCCACCGTAAAATCCAACGCTCCTGTCGGGCTCATGAATGATTACGATACAGGAATACTCAGGATTATCGGCTGGAAAATACCCAGCAAAGGAGGAAATATATTTCAGTTTGTCGGGGTCTTTGGATTCATAATGCTTTTGGGCGGTACCTGTCTTTCCGGCCATGGAGAAATTGGGGGAATACAGCTTGTGTCCGGTCCCGTATTTTTTCTCGACGACCCCTTTCATCAAGGCCTTTACTTTGGCGATGGTTTCCTTGGAACATATGGAAGGATTTATAACTTCCTTTTCAAATTTAATAATGGACCTGTCCCATTCCTTTACCTCCTTGATCAGTCTAGGTTTTACCAACTCGCCATCATTGGCAATGGCATTGTAGAAAGCCAAGGTCTGCAGTGGTGTCAGGGAGACCTCGTAACCATAGGACATCCAAGCCAAGGAAATTCCGGACCATCCTTTATCCCCGGGGTACCTAATTACTGGCTGGCCTTCCCCTTTGATGGACAATCCCAACTTTTTATCCAGATTCATGTTCATCAATCGATCCACATACCTTTCTGGTTTGTCCTTATAGTTGTTTAAGATCATTTTGGCAAAGGCGGTGTTTGACGACACTTCAAATGCTTTGCCAACCGATATTTTACCGTATCCACCATTGTGCGAATCCCTTACAGTACGATCGTACACTTTCCAATACCCCTTTTCCGTATCTATCACGGTACTGGTATCTACTACCTTGTCCTCCAAGGCTACAACAAGGGACATCAACTTAAATGTTGATCCTGGCTCCGTAGACTCCCCAACGGCGTAGTTGAGCCTTTCGTAATAATTCCCGTCGGTCGTCCGGCCCAGATTGGAAATGGCCTTGACCTCCCCGGTCTTGGTTTCCATGACAATTACACAACCGTGATCGGCCTTGTAGTATTCCAACTGGTTTAACAGGGCATGATGTGCGATATCCTGAATATTAATATCTATGGTAGAAACAACATCGTAGCCGTCTTTTGGCTCTACAATATTATCCATCCCAATAGGTTTCCATTGGCCTTTTGATATTTTTTGCTTCAGTCTCTTTCCTTCTACCCCCCGCAAATACTGCCCATAGGCCCCTTCCAGGCCAACCCGGGTATAATATCCATTTTCGTCGACACGTTCATAGCCTACACTGCGTTCCGCTATCTTCCCTAAGGGATGCTCCCGTACCGTTTTCTGCTCTACGATAAGCCCCCCTTTGTAAGGTCCTTTATTAAAAAGCGGGAAGGTCTTTACTTTCATATAATCGGAATAATCCAAATCCCGAGCGACCAAAGTGTAGCGGTTTTTATTCACCTTAGCTTTTCTCAATAGTTGTTCGTAATGGGCGGAGGATTTGCCCAACAGCTTGGACAATGCATCCGAAAGGGGCTTTACCTGGGCTTCGAAATCTTTGCTGCTCACCGTCACTGCATCAAAATGGATGGTATATTGGGATACGGATGTTGCCAATAAACTACCGTCATCGGAGTAAAGGTTACCGCGCTTAGGCTCTATAGTGAACATCTTTTCGGTACGTTCCAACGCCAATTCACGGTACTGATCGCCATGTACAAATTGTATACTTACCAACTTTATAAGCACCGCCGCCCCGAACAGAAACAATCCGCCGGAGACAATATAGAGTCGGGTCAATATGTTTTTATCCGTAGTAGCCATTTTCTACCGAGAGTTTACCTTAATTTTTTGAGGGGGGGTTTCGGAGGGAAAAAGACCATCCTCTTCCATGGATTTTAAAATGGTGGATTCCAACCTCAATCGTTGGACATCGGAACGGTAATCCACAAACTCGCTTCTCAGTTCCTTTACCTCATTGCTGAGAGCGGCAATACGATGTACTTTATTGTCCGCACCATGGGAACTGGCAATCATTATCGTTGCGAGCACCGAAGCGAAAATGATAAAAAGCCAATTTTTAGGAGCGTCCCCACTGATTAAAAACTTACCTCTTAATATGTCCAGAATACCTTTTCTCACAACAAGCTAATTTTTAGTCTACTTTCTAGTTACTTCCGTTCCGCGATCCGCAACTTTGCGCTTCGGGCCCTATTGTTCAATGCAATTTCCTCTTTGGTCGGTACTATCAACCCCCCTACCTTTCTCATGGGGACATCTGTGTTTCCATAAAAATCCTTTTCGGCCTCCCCTTCAAATTTGCCCGTTTGGATAAACCGCTTTACTAACCGATCTTCAAGGGAATGGTAACTGATGACGCTCAGCCGGCCACCTGTTTGCAAAACCCCCGTCAATTGAGTCAAAAATTCCTTTATCACCTCCAATTCTTGGTTCACCTCTATCCGTATTGCCTGATAGATCTGAGCCAAAATCTTATGCTCCTTAAACTTTGGCAAAAATTGCCGCAGTGCCAGTTTTAACTGTTCGGTTGTTTTAATTGGCTCCACTTCCCTCGCCGCGACCAGGACCTGGGCCATGGTGTTGGCATTGCGCAACTCCCCGTATTGAAAAAGGACAGATCGCAAATCGTCATAGGAATAGGAATTGACCACCTCATAGGCAGAAACCGCATTCCTCTTGCTCATCCGCATATCCAAATCGCCCTCAAAACGAGTCGAGAAACCGCGTTCAGGCTCATCAAACTGGTGCGATGAAACCCCAAAATCGGCCAAGACCCCATCTATTTTACGAATGCCATAGAACTTTAAAAATTGGGCCATAAAACGAAAATTTTCTTGGACCAATTGAAATCGACTATCCTCGATCACATTTTCCGCAGCATCCTCATCTTGATCGAAAGCGAACAATTTTCCGCCACTACCCAAACGCTTCAATATTTCCCGGGAATGTCCCCCGCCGCCAAAGGTGACATCCACATACACCCCATTCTCCTTTATATTCAGCCCATCCACGGACGGGTGCAACAATACAGGGTTATGATAACTCGTCCCCATCTTCTCCCATTACTTCTTCAGCCAGGTCTGCAAAATCCTCTGCCGTTTCCTCCAACACTTTTTCGTAATTGTCCTTATCCCAGATTTCTATGATGTTGATAGCGGAGCTTAGCACCACTTCTTTGTCTATACCGGCAATTGCAATTAAATTCTTTGGGATCAACAACCTTCCGGTCGTATCGATTTCTACTACCCTTACACCTGCAGAAAACCGTCTTATGAAGTCGTTGTTCTTCTTTTTGAAGCGGTTTTTTTTGTTCATCCGTTCCATAAGCACATTCCATTCCGCCATGGGATAAAGTTCCAAACAAGGCTGAAAAACGGAACGTTTGAGCACAAAACCATCGGTCAATACCGGCGACATCTGATTTTTTAGGGCAACGGGGAGCATTACCCTACCTTTGGCATCAGCCTTACAGTCATATGTCCCAATAAAATTTATCACCTAAATGGCTGGTTTTTCTATTACAACTCAAATATATATAAATTATTACCACAATTTACCACAATTTACCACTTTGTTGATAAATTGTTGTTTTTTTGGTCAAAAAGGGGTATTGATCTGGCAGAAAACACAAAACCGCAGTTTTGGAAAATACTTGGGACCAACTAAAAATATTGAACTCCAGAATTAATCCCTTTGAATGAAATGCAGTTGTATTTTATGGAAATACCTATATTTGCCAACCAAGACCAGAAGCAACTTTAATGCAGGAAAAAATTATTAAAGAGGGAAGATACCGGTATATGGAAATTGGAGAAGGTACTCCTATTATTATATTACACGGTCTCATGGGAGGATTGAGCAATTTTCGCGGTGTTATGGATCAATTCCCCAAAAAGGGCTATAGGGTGCTGGTACCTGAGCTTCCTATCTACGATATGCCATTGTTAAAGACTAACGTAAAAAGCTTTGCCAAGTTTGTGGAGCGATTTATTCAGTTTAAAGGCCTGGACAACGTAATCCTCTTGGGAAATTCCCTTGGAGGACATATTGGTCTGCTGCACACCAAGTTATACCCCGCCAAGGTCAAGGCTCTTGTAATCACAGGTAGTTCTGGATTGTATGAAAGCGCCATGGGCGATGGATATCCCAAGCGCGGGGATTATGAGTTTATCAAAAAGAAAGCACAAAATGTTTTCTACGACCCTGCGGTGGCAACCAAAGAAATTGTAGACGAGGTATTTGCCACGGTAAACGATAGAATTAAACTTGTAAAGACCCTGGCCATTGCCAAGAGTGCCATACGGCACAATATGTCCAAGGACCTTCCCCACATGCACACCCCTACCTGCATTATTTGGGGCAGGGACGATGCCGTCACCCCACCCAACGTTGCCGTTGAATTTCATGAATTATTGCCCGATTCCGATCTGTTCTGGATCGCTAAATGTGGCCATGCCCCAATGATGGAGCACCCGGAAGAATTCAATACAATTCTCGCAGCTTGGTTGGAGAAGCGTAAACTATAGTTCCAAGAGCACAGAAAATAGGGCAGGGAAAATAGACTTCAGGGTTCCGGGTTCAAGGGTTAAGGGTTAAGGGTTAAGGGTTAAGGGTTAAGGGTTAAAATAACAATAGCGTCCTTTATTTTTTTACCTGTTTTCATTTTTCTCACTACAAATCCACCTCCTATGAAGATAAAATCGGCCGACTTTGTCATTAGTAATTCCAAGGTAGATCGTTGCCCAAACGAGCCATTGCCAGAATATGCCTTTATTGGAAGATCTAACGTGGGCAAATCTTCGTTGATCAATATGTTAACCCAGAGAAAGGGTTTGGCCAAAACATCCGGTAGGCCTGGAAAAACACAGCTCATCAATCATTTTAAGATCAACGAAAACTGGTTTTTGGTAGATTTACCAGGCTATGGCTATGCCCGTGTATCCAAGCGGGACAAAAAGACCTTTCAAAAATACATTACCGATTATTTTCTTCAAAGACAGCAACTTGTATGTGCCTTTGTCCTGATCGATATTCGTCATGAACCACAAAAGGTCGATTTGGAAATTATGGAATGGATGGGTGGGAACGGCATTCCTTTCTGCATAATCTTTACCAAAGCGGACAAAATAAAACCCAAAGTCTTGGAGAGCCAAGTTGAAACCTACCTGCAACATCTGCTCGACGGCATATGGCTGGAAGCCCCGCCATATTTTGTCACCTCGTCTTCCAATGGTTTGGGCAGGGAAGAACTATTGAAATATATAGACGAACTCAATTCGCAATATTTTAAGGTAGGGGTGTAGTCCAGGGCCAAAGTCGATAAATTATCCTTTGTCGTTGAATCGAAATAATCACACACACTTTTTAGGCAAATTGACCAAGCACAAGAAGAATATTTTTTGATACAAAATTAACCAATTGCACATCTGACCCCGCCCTAACCCTCCCTGCAAGGGGAGGGAACTTGAATTCGTTGGAATAAAGTCGACCATGATTGCGGGATCGACTCCCCTCCTTGTGAGGGGCTGGGGGAGGCTAGCCATACAGGACAGAAAATTAAAATATGGTTATTTAAAAAACGGGGCTTTATCATACACCAAAATATTTCATTTCTAAAAGCTTCCTAAAATTTCGTACTTTGTAATCCTCAAAACCGCCAAAAAACCCCGCTCCAAAATGAAAAACCCGATTTTCCCTTTTATATTCATCCTTATATTTCAATTTTCCACGGCCCAAGATCAAAATATTACCGGCTTTTTTCATGAGAATATCGAGCAACAACTGCAACTAGAGACCGCATTTGACAAAAATTTGAATATTGAAAGTATTGACGAAAACTTAAAATTTCTTTCTTCCAAACCACATCATTTGAGCTCACCGGGAAGTAAGGCCAATGCCGAATACATTTTGGGATTATACAAAAAATGGGGATGGGATGCAGAAATTGAGACCTCCCACGTTCTTTTTCCTACTCCAAAAACAAGGGTGCTGGAGATGACATCCCCCACTTCATATAAAGCCATTTTAAAGGAGCCCAGGATATCCGAAGATCCAGACAGCGGTCAAAAAGGACAATTGCCCACCTACAACGCCTACAGCGCGGACGGGGATGTATCTGGGGAACTGGTATTCGTAAACTACGGCCTCCCTGACGATTATAAGGAGTTGGATAAAATGGGTATTGATGTCAGTGGCAAGATCGTGATCGCCAAATATGGCCATAGCTGGCGGGGAACCAAACCCAAAGTGGCCCAAGAACATGGGGCCATTGGCTGTATTATATACAGCGACCCCATGGACGATGGCTATTTTGAGGGCGATGTCTACCCAAAAGGCGCCTTTAAAAACGAATATGGGGTACAGCGTGGTTCCGTAATGGATATGGTGATTTATCCCGGTGATCCGTTGACCCCTGGGATTGGCGCTACAAAAGATGCCAAAAGATATGATCGAAACGAAGCTCCCAACCTTTTGAAAATTCCCGTTTTGCCCATCAGCTACCACGATGCGACCCCATTGCTAAAAGCTCTTGAAGGTCCCGTTGTACCCAATGGCTGGCAAGGTGGACTTCCCTTTGCCTACCACATTGGCCCTGGGAAGACCAAGGTGCGCTTAAGAGTAGAATTTAACTGGGATATTGTACCCTGTTACAATGTTATTGCCAAAATAAAAGGATCAAAATATCCGGATGAATGGATAATTCGAGGCAATCATCAAGATGCATGGGTAAACGGTGCCGCTGATCCGATTAGTGGCCTTTCCGCTATGCTGGAAGAGGCCAAATCTATAGGAAATCTTCTAAAGACCGGATGGAAACCAGATCGCACCCTGGTTTATTGTTCTTGGGACGGGGAAGAACCTGGGCTCCTCGGCTCTACGGAATGGTTGGAAACGCACCAAAAAGAATTGCAACAAAAGGCAGTGGTCTACATTAATTCCGACAACAACGAACGTGGTTTTTTGTATGCTCAGGGGTCCCACGCCTTGGAACCTTTGATGGATGGGATTGCCAAAACGGTAATAGATCCCCAGACCAATGTGAGCATTTTTGATCGAAAAAGAGCTGCCAGCGCAATTTTTGCGGATAATACATCGACCAAGGAGGATAAAATGAACGAGACTAGTTTAAAATTGGGCGCCATGGGTTCGGGATCCGATTATTCGGCCTTCATCCAACATGCGGGTATTCCGGCTTTGAACCTTGGTTTCGGGGGCGAAGGAAATGGGGGCGAATACCATTCCATATACGATACATACCATCATTTTACCACTTTTAAAGATCCCGGATTAAAATACGAGGTTACCTTGGCACAAACCGCCGGCAGGGCTGTTTTGAGACTGGCCAATGCCGATGTGCTACCGTTTGACTTTTCCCATTTGTACAAAACCATTAATGGATATGCAGACGAACTGGAAAAGCTTTTGAACGACTCCAGGAAATCGACCCAATTGGAAAATGAGCTTATCGCTACCAATGCTTACCAACTAGCCCAGGATCCAGCCAAAAATTTAATGGTGCCCAAGGCGAAATCAGAGGTGCCCTTTCTGGATTTTTCACCCCTACAAAATGCGCTTGCCAATTTAAAAAGGGATGCCGATAGTTTACAGATAGCCTATCAAAAAAATATTAGCGACAAAAAGGCGAATCCAAGTTTTAATCAATCCTTATACAGGGCCGAACAACAACTTTTGAATAAAGAGGGATTGCCCCGTCGTGATTGGTATAAGCATACCATCTATGCGCCAGGATTTTATACCGGCTATGGGGTAAAAACAATGCCGGGAATCCGTGAAGCGATCGAACAACGCAATTGGCAGGAAGCGCAGCAGCAGATAAATATCAATGCGGAGGTAATCGACAGGCTTGCCAATTATTTAGCGGCCATCTCTAATGATCAATGATTGCACCTCGGTCGTTTTGAATTTGGGCAATCCGTTATTTGATTAATCCAGAATCGGGGTTTCCTATAACATTACCCTCTATACCTTCCCCCGTTACCTCCAGGTTTTTTACCCCCAAATTGGTCGAACTTATAAGAAAAACTCAACATAAAATATCGATTGAGCACCGTACCTTGGAAATCTTGGATAAAATCTTGCCCTGTAGTCCTACGCGTATTGTTGTTTTGGTTCAATAAATCGTAAGCACTAACTTTTAAGGTACCGTTTTTTTTCAGCATCTGATAGCCGAGACTGGCATTCCAAAAAAGCGCATCCTTATCAAAACCTGGACTTACGTCGCCGTTATACTGATACGTAATATCATTGCCGAAAATCACATTTTCCGGCCAATAGGTAGTAAACCTCAAAGTGGCGTTATGGGCAACGTACTTTACCTTCTCCCTATCTTCCAGATTGTACTTGGTATTGTTAAAGGATATGGTGTATCTGGGCTCCAATTCCATCCATTCCCCAAAATTAAAGGTGAAAGAAACGCTAGGGGACACTTCAATACTGGTTGCTTCCAACTGCACCCCGTTCGTAAACCCAATATTTTTCCCGAAATTCATGGAAGGTCTAAAATTAAATTTGGCTGTAAATGTGCTGTCCTTTTTAATTTGCATGGAATACCCGAATCCCCCATACCCGTCATAATTTCCGTTAACATTGGTAAAGGTGGTCCTTTTTATAAAGTCCTCATCCGTTACGGTCACCTGCGAGACCCGGTTCTCATCCATGGTTACTCCCAAATACACATACATGCCGGTACGCTCCTTCCAGTTGTAATCACTGTAATTAAAACGCAATCTGTGGGAAACTGCCGGTTTTAGATTGGGATTACCTATAATGATGTTCAATGGGTTGTTCACGTTTGGCACGGGCTGCATCTGGCTAACCGATGGAACATTGAGGTTGCTGTTATAATTTAAACGCAATCGTTTATTCTTACCTATGTTATAGCGGGTATACAAATCAAAGAGCAAATTTTCATATTTTTTTGCAAAGCCAATATCCTTTATATAATCCTGATTGTGAAGATTCGTAAAGGTATAGCCCGCGGTAACCCCATACCGAAACTCCTTACCATCCTTTCTAATGGACAGGGAAGGTGTTTGTTGAATATCCGTAAAATCAAAATCAGAACTGAGTAGTTCGTTAAAGAGCGTATAGTCATCGGTATTCTCGTCATAATCATAAACCGAACGCGTATTGGAACGTTGATTGTGATCATATGAATATTCAACATCCAAAAACAATTTATTGCCCAAAGGTTGCCTATACGCTGCTTCCAGTTCGTAGTTGTCATTATTATTGTCGACCAAGGTCTGCTGATCTAAATTTTCCTCACTGGGGTCATCCCCGTAAATATTCCTTTTGGAATTTAACTGGGAAACCGTATTATTTTTAATATTTCTGTTGTTAAACCCAAGGCGGACAAATTTTCCAACGGTATCCAGTTTTTTTATGATGCCAAATCGGTTGGAAAAATTACGCTGCATACCATCGTCTACGGATAAATTCGCATTGCTATTTATTTTCTCTCCGTTCTCATCGGTGGAAACCGTGTTATTTAAGTTCGTTGAATTCGTACGGCTTATGTTCATATAAGGCTCCAAATTGATCCTCAACGTTTTATCGATATCGAATTCCAGACCAGCAGAACCCATGTTGGAGTTGGTAGACCCGTTAAAATTAGAGATGGACTCGGTGTAATACTTACTATCCGGCAAAATATTTTCCCGTGTTGTCTTTTGATTGTTGTAGGAATCGCTATAGGAGAAAAAGTAATTTCCATTTACCTCATATTGGTCCTTTTCTTTATTGGCATAACTGGCGCCCAAGGTGGAGGAGGTGGTAATGCCGTTACCGTACCCATTGAAAAGACCGGCTTGACTGGCAAAATTATAGCCTCCCCGGGTATTTCCTACCATATCATAAACCTCATCAAAGGAAAAGCCGGCATTATTGATGTTGTTTGCGGTAGCAATAAAACTGATGCGTTCCTTATCCTTAAAGTAATTCAACAATCCGTTTGCCTGGTAGCGATCATCCGTACCATACCCAGCGGATGCCCTTCCCAAGTAACCTTTGTTCTTATCCTCCTTGATCGTTAGGTTGATGGTCTTGTTATCGCCATCGCCCTCCTGTCCGGTATATTCCTGGGTCTTGGTCTTGGTGTCCATGATCTGTATTTTGCTTATTACGTCCTTTGGCAAGCTTTTAGTAGCCACCGTAGGATCGTTACTAAAAAATACCTGACCGTTAACCAACACCTTATCTACTTCCTTTCCGTTTACGGTAATCTTGCCATTGGTATCTACATCTACCCCCGGCAATTTCTTAAGCACGTCTTCTACCGTGGCATCTGGACGGGTTTTAAAGGAGTCTGCATTAAACTCCAAGGTGTCTTTTTTTATGGTCAACGGCGCCCTTTCGGCAACGACCTGGACACCTTCAAGCTGCTCTGCCATTTCCTCCATTTGCACGGTTCCCAGATCTATAATAGATTTAAGCGCCACTTTCATGACCAAGGGCTTGTATCCATTGTAAGAAAAATTGAGCCGCATTTCCTTCAAATGGGTCTTTCCCTCCAGTTCAAAAGCTCCGTTGGGCTCCGTAATGGTATAGGAAATCATGGTACTGTCATTTACGGATTCGGCATATAAGGTCGCCGCATCCAGGGGGGCCTTGGTATCGCTATCGACTATATTGCCCTTAATATGAAACTCTTGTGCATTGGAGAAATAAACAGAAAATAGGGACAATATAAGGACGGGAACGATTTTGTTCATTCGATGGGTTTGGCAGAAAAACCCCTTGAAATTAGGGGTTTAAAGAATTTACAATTTTGGTCAACCCCAAAAATAACGTGAAGTATAACAAACAAGGGGTTGGTTAACATAACTTTATGAACAATTCAAGTTCTGATCCCATTGGAGTCCGAATTTAAAATATATCGTTACCGAACCCATATCCTGTATTGGACAAAAAACCGTGTCATTCCAAGATTGAGGACCATTTACTTAATGCTAAATAGGTTCACGAAAAAAAGGGATAAAGTTTAAAGTGAGAAAATTTTAAAATCCATACCAACACAATATGAATTGTTTTCGTTCGACTGCTTACTTTTGACAACCGCTTACAATAACCTACCCAAAACGATTGGCAACCCAATGAATTTTTTATCTGCAAATAACACCAGCACGATCAGCGTCATTATCCCGACACTTAACGAGGAAAATTATATAGGGGCTTTGTTAAGCCGGCTCCAGGTACTTAGGGCAGGGCAGCTCCATGAAATCTTGGTTGTTGATGGGGGCAGTAGTGATAACACCGTTAAAATTGCCGAAAACAAGGGAGCAACTGTGGTAACGTCGGCCAAGGGCAGAGCCAAACAGATGAATATCGGGGCACAGCGCGCTACTGGGCATATCCTTTACTTTTTACATGTTGATACCATACCGCCGCCACATTTTGACCACCATATCCGCAACGCGGTAGCCCTCGGCAATTTGTCCGGATGTTTTAGGATGAAGTTTGACAGCGACCATTGGTTTCTTTCCTTTTTTGCCACTTTTACAAGGTTCAATTTTAAGGTTTGCAGGGGTGGAGACCAGTCACTTTTCGTTACTAGGGAACTGTTTTATAAATTAGGGGGATTCAACGAAGATTACCACATCTATGAGGACAGTGAGTTCGTCGGTCGATTGTACAAAGCGACAGCGTTTAAGGTGCTACCCCAAAGCGTAGTGACCTCCGCTAGAAAATATCACGACAACGGGATGATCGCATTGCAGTACCACTTTGGGGTTATACATTTAAAGAAATTCTTGGGGGCCGGCCCGGATGAATTGTACAGATACTATAAAAGAAAGATCGCGGTTTAGGGTCCGCTAGGTTCCAATGTTATGGGAGCCAAGGCGTTTACCCATGAAAATGGAATGAAAGGAACACCCGGTAGAATGTCCAGGTAGGGCAGGAATCCCAGGGACTTATTTAAAATTGACCGTATCGCGGTTATCGGGCTTTAAAGCTGGGGCCTATTTCGTTTCAAAATCCAGCATAACCCCCTCGGCAATCCATTTGGCCAAGGCCTGCCTGTTTTCTGGGTTCAAAATCCGCTTTTGATCTTTTTTGTTCCGGATATTGCCTAATTCTATATACACCATGGCTGGCAATGTTTTTTTTACCAAATAGAGGTTACTTCGATCCGTAAAAGTTCCCACATAATCCCTGTTTGGCTGATATTTTGCATATTTTTTATCAAAGGTCCCATGGATATTTTCTGCTAACCGCTGTCCATTTTTGCTGTCCTCGTGATAATAAAAAAACACGTCAATATTTGTGTCTTCGCTTCGGCTGTCCACATGGGTAACAATCAATCGTTGGTATTGGCCCACATTTTCCTTATACAACTTGTTCACTGCCTCTACACGCTGTTCCAGACGTGACAATTGGTTTAATGGGATTACCTCATTGGGGTAAACTACTTCGTCCCTATCTATCTCCAATGCCATCTGGTCCCTTATCCCGTCATCCGGATCGCGAACTATGATATATACCGTTGCCCCATTGGCCAGCAATTCCTTGGCCAATCTGAGGGTAACATCATAAGCGTACTCGTCCTCCGCGATTATCTTTCCGTCATACTGATCGATCGCCCCTGGATCCGGGCCGCCATGGCCAGAAACCAAGTAATACACAGCTCCTTTTAGTTTGTTGCTTACGTTCAACACCATGGCATGGTCTGGGCCAAAGATGGAATATTCCGTCCCGTTTACGGGGCTAAGGTCCTTGGATATTTTCTGAATTGAGTCCACCACCTTAACAGAGTCCATTTGCACGGAAGGAATTCGATACGTTTTTCCAACAAGCAGTTGGTTATCCGCACCCAAGCTCTCCCGATTTAGGTCAACAAATTCCTGATAGTGCTTTGTAGGATCAATTCCCTGTTTTCGAAGTAAGGAATATATTCCATCGCCTTGCTGCGCGGTTACCGTTTGTTGGGAATCCTGTGAAAATACCCTACCAATAAAAAGAAGGACTATAAAAAAAAAGATTGCTTTTAGACTAGAAAGAGGCACCATGAAAACTTTTCCACAAAGATTATCAAATATTAAAGCCAAATCCAAATGAATGGCCAAACACTTATCTTGAACCCAAAGAATAGATTCAAAATATTAATTGCGTTCAATAGCCTATACAATGCAGCGGTCTAAACTATTTGTGGCAAAAAATTCTTGATACCGACAATCCCAGCACAGCAATGGTGGCATCCATAGATCAATTTTTCCCGTAAAACTCCCTTATGATAGCCTCCGCAGGTTTGTTCTGGGGAGTAAAGCGATTGTCCTCTCCCCCGCCCGATTGCTTATGGTCTATAAACCATTTCCAAATAAAACCACCTGCAAACCAATCCTCTTTCCAAAATTCCTCAAAAATTACCTGGGTCGCATTAGCTTGCCCCTGTAGATTTATAGCCGTATTATTTCTGTCCACCAACCAGGGTTTCCAAGCGGTATAGTCACAACTTCGATAACCAAACTCCGTAAACAGGATGGGTTTATTTAACTTTTTGCTAAATGCTTCCATCTCTTCCTTGTCTGTTACCCAACCCTCCCGTAACTGCTCCAAAGTAGGAGTTTTGGCGTCCGATAAGGGAAAATAGGCATCGATCCCAATAAAATCCAATTGAACCCAAAATGGAACCTTGCGGTACTCGTCCCAATTGGCAGCATAGGTGAGCTTTCCATGATAGACCTTTCTTATTTTTTTAATAAGTTCTTCCCAATATTCCGGCCTATGCTGTACAAATAGCTCCAATTCGGTACCAATGCAGAACAAGGGTGCGTGGGCATCCTGTGCTGCCACTGCATAGGCCAAAATGAACTTCCCATAAGATTCCTCCAAAATTTTCCAATCCTCTTCGGTGGCCATTTGCAATTTCCCGGTAAATTCTCCCCTCCAAATCCAAATCTGGGGCTTTACCATTATCTGGATCCCTTTATCCTGCAAAACTTCGATATACTGCTGGACCCCCTCTACCGTTTCCCCAAACCACTGCCTTTCCGAATTAAATATGATTTCCGGGGATTTAAGGTCTTTAATAAACCCAAATGGCATAACACAGGCATAATTGGCATTCACTTTTAAAAGTTCATCCACATGTTCATGGGTCACCATTTCCCGGGAAGCGACCAGACTGATACCATCAATTTTCTCCTGGATCTTATTAGAACAGGAGAATTGAAGACAACACACAATTAAAAGGCCGTATGGCTTCATAAAATGATTTTGGTTTAGACCGTACAATACAATCGGCTTTAGGCTATTCCGCGAAATGAAAATAGCCGTTAGAAAAGCAATTTTAAGGATAAAATGGCCTTTGCTCCCTGCTTCTGTTCGCCTTTCTAAAAATAACACTTTTAAGTAAACCATTATCCCCAACTTAATTAAATCGATTCCAAAATTGAAGACTTAAGATAAGTTCTTACCTTTAGGTACGACAAAAACCAGGAGCTACTTCCCAAACTTTGAAAAATCAATGAATCACATCGTCATCATCGGGAACGGCATTGCAGGAGTTACGGCAGCACGACATATTAGAAAGAAGTCGACCGACAAAATTACCCTGATTTCGGCTGAGACCAAACATTTTTTTTCCCGTACCGCCTTGATGTACGTGTATATGGGACATATGAAGTTTGAGCATTTAAGGCCTTATGAAGATTGGTTTTGGAAAAAGAACGATATCCAGCTGCTCCAAGCCTATGTAACCTCCGTGGACACGGGCAACAAAAAAGTGCTTCTGAAAAATTCCAAAAGCCTGGATTACGACAAACTTATCATCGCCACAGGTTCCAAATCCAACAAATTTGGATGGCCCGGCCAGGATTTGGATGGTGTTCAAGGACTATACTCCAAGCAAGACCTGGAACTTTTGGAAATCAATGCGCCCAACAAGGAAGTCTGCAAAAGAGCCGTAATTGTGGGTGGGGGACTTATTGGAATAGAACTTGCCGAAATGTTCCAAAGTAGGGGCATACCCACCACCATGCTGGTAAGGGAAGAAAGTTATTGGAACAATGTTCTGCCTTCCGGGGAATCCCAAATGATCAACGAACACATCAGGGAACACCATATCGAATTAAAATTGGATACCAATCTCAGAGAAATATTAGCGGATGAAAATGGACGGGCAAGGGCCGTCACTACAGATAAAGGTGAAACCATTGCATGCACCCTAGTCGCGCTCGCCCCCGGGGTTTCCCCAAATATTGAATTTTTAAGGGATTCCGGTATCGACCTAGGTAAGGGCGTCCTGGTGAACCGCTTTCTAGAGACCAACATTCCCGATATTTATGCCATTGGCGACTGTGCGGAACAACGGGAGGCCATTGACAACCGCAAAACTGTGGAAGCGGTATGGTACACGGGGAGGATAATGGGGGAAACAATTGCCCAGACCCTAACGGGCAACCGAATGCCCTATAATCCGGGGCATTGGTTCAATTCGGCCAAATTTTTGGATATAGAATATCAAACCTACGGTTGGGTTTTTCCAGAAATGGACAAAATGGAAAATGAAGCGCATTTCCATTGGCGACATCCCGAGGAGAAATTATGCCTTACCATGGCATACCACTTAGAGAACAAACGGTTGTTGGGCATCAATACCTTTGGGATACGGTTGCGGCACGAAATTTTGGACCGATGGTTAACCGAAAAAAGGACCATACATTACGCAATTGAATATCTGAAGGATGCCAACTTTGACCCAGAGTTTTATAAAAACTACGAATTCGAAATCGCGGCCAAATTCAATTCGGAATTCGGGACCAACATCGAACCAAGGAAAAAAAGTTGGAAAAGGATCTTAGGAAGGGTTTGATTGTCCGGTGTTGTCCCACCTCATTGGACCCCGCCCGAAAGATTTTGTCGGGCTGGTTCCCATTAATAAAGGGGAGGAACCATCAGGGAAATTTAACGTCCTCCCCTGCCAAGGGGAGGTGCCCAAAGGGCGGAGGGGTCTATTGGCCAATTAATTCGATGCATATAAATTTTGTCAGAGCTAACTTGATATGATAACAACATTCAAATGAACAACGAACACACAAGCATGTCCCTTGCGGGAGAGCCTCCCAAGGCGCTGAAGATGGGACAAAAATTGGCCTCCGCTTTGGGAATGGCCGGACTTTCTATTTTGGTCCTGGCCCTTTTTAACGTGAATTTTCCCAACAAATCGTTATGGCTAACCATCTCCCTTTTGGCCATTCTTGCAGGTATTTCTTGGTTTTCGTGGATGGCTTATGGCAACAAGACCGAAGGCATCAAAAATAATGGGGTTTGGTTCAAATCGATCTCTGGAAGGGGACTTTGGGGCTGGTTACTGGGCATTTGGTTGACCGCCTTTTATATCGTTCTCTACTTTTATCCAGAATATTTGGGCCTCGTCAAAAACGGTGAAAACACTGGGGTCATTGCCCTGTTTGACCCTTTTAGCAAGTTTTTGAGCGGTAATCCCGCCAGTCAGTGGTTTGTTTACGGTACTTTGTACACCTTGGCCATCTTAGGCTTTGGCATCAAATTCATATGGAAATATCGCCATAACAGATACGAGATCCTTCGAACTATAAGTGTGATGTTTTTCCAGGCCTCCTTTGCCTTTATCATCCCGGAACTCATGTCGCGTTTAAACAGCGAGTCGTTTTCCCTACCCTACTACGACCTAAAAAATATATGGCCGCTTAATTATTACAATTTTGAACGCTATAGGGTGGACAGTTTTATTTCTTCCGGGGATATTGGGATCGCCCTTCTCCTTTTTGGGATACTTTCAATCTTTGTCATCACCCCTATCCTTACCTACAAATACGGTAAACGTTGGTATTGTTCTTGGGTCTGTGGCTGTGGGGGACTAGCCGAAACCGCTGGGGACCCCTTCCGTCATTTGAGCGACAAATCGGTTTTTGCCTGGAGAGTGGAAAGGTGGGTCGTGCACAGTGTGGTCGTTTTTGTCACCTTGATGACCACGGCCGTCATTTATTCCTATCTGGGGAACGATAGTACCAAGTACTGGTTGACCAAAAACGTGTTCCTGATCGGGGTGGCTACCATTTTGACCTTGGTCTTTTCCTGGGTCATGATCTATAAACGGGAACAATTGCAAAAAGATGCCAAATATGGAGCTATAGGGTATTTTATAATTATAATTTCCCTGATCGGTTTCCACTATCTCAGCGGTAACGGACACGTATTCTTGTTCAGGGCCGAAACCCTTCGGAGCACCTATGCCTTTTTGATCGGCGCCATTTTTAGCGGGGTAATCGGGGTTGGCTTTTACCCCATCTTTGGCAGTAGGGTATGGTGCAGGTTCGGATGCCCTATGGCGGCCATTTTAGGGTTCCAGCAACGCTTGTTTTCGCGGTTTAGGATCACCACCAATGGAGGTCAATGTATCTCCTGTGGCAATTGTTCCACCTACTGCGAAATGGGCATCGATGTACGGGCCTATGCACAAAAAGGAGAAAATATCGTAAGATCAAGCTGTGTGGGCTGTGGCATCTGTGCAGCCGTATGTCCGAGGGGCGTGCTAAAATTGGAGAACGGCCCATTAGGTGGACGCATCAATCCGACCGAGGTTTTATTGGGCAATGACGTTGATCTTATGGAGTTGATCAAAAGAAAGTAGGCAGTGGGCAGTTGCAGTGGGCAGTTAGCAATTAAAAGTTGGAAGTCGGTAGAAAAAAAGCACGAACTTTGCATTGGGCACCTGAATGACGCAGTCGGGCAGAAAGGCAAAATGTTCCAGTGCAAGTTCAAAAAAGAAACTTGAAACCAGAATCATCATACCCAGAACCGTAAAATCATAAACCGTCAGTGGCAGATATCAAGGTAATCATCCCGGCCTATAATGAAGCCGATTCCATTTTTAAGGTCATTCGCGAAATTCCAGATATCGTTTCGGAAATTATTGTTGTGGATAATAATTCGACGGACAGGACGGCCCTAAATGCCCAAAGAGAGGGAGCTACGGTCCTGTTTGAAGCAAGGGGCGGGTACGGTTATGCCTGTCTTTGTGGAATGGATTACATCTCCAAAAAATCCAAACAGCCCGATATTATCGTATTTATGGACGGGGACTATTCCGATTTTCCGGAAGAACTCACCAAAGTGGTAGATCCCATCATAAAACATGATGTAGATTTGGTTATTGGGGCCAGAATAAAAGAACTACGGGAAGACGATTCCATGACTCCACAACAAATTTTCGGGAATAGGTTGGCCACCTTCCTGATGAAATTGTTGTTCAAGGCCAAATTCACGGATCTTGGTCCGTTTAGGGCAATAAAGTACAGTACCTTGTTGGCACTGAAGATGGAGGACAAAACGTATGGGTGGACTGTGGAAATGCAGTTAAAGGTTTTGAAAAATAATTTTACATATATCGAAGTGCCCGTACGTTATAAAAAAAGAATTGGCACTTCAAAAGTATCAGGTACGCTAAAAGGTAGTATCTTTGCAGGCGCAAAAATCCTAGGTTGGATTTTCAAATACACTTTAAAATAAAAATGGGACTAATAATCACTTACCTAATTATCGTCATTTACACCGTAGCCCTTCTGTTGATTTTCTTTTACAGCTTGGCTCAATTAAACCTCTTGATCAACTATTTGGGTTACAAAAAAAGGATTCAGATTGCCCCAAAATTCAATCTATTGGATCCACGCGAAATTCCATTTGTTACCATTCAGCTCCCTATCTATAACGAGGAGTATGTGGTAGAGCGTCTTTTGGAGAATATCGCCAAATTGGAATATCCGAACAGCAAATTGGAAATACAAGTCTTGGATGATTCTACCGATGACTCCGTAATTGATACCGCAAAACACATTAAGGCCCTGCAAGAAACCGGATTGGACATTGTGCATATACGCAGGGAAAATCGGGAAGGCTTTAAGGCAGGCGCATTAAAAGAAGGCCTCAAAATAGCCAAAGGGGATTTTATAGCCATATTTGATGCCGATTTTATGCCGGCCAAGGACTGGCTCAAAAAGACCGTTATTTATTTTAAGGATTCAGAAATAGGGGTGGTTCAGACCCGCTGGGGCCATATCAACAGAAATTATTCCACGCTTACCCGTATTCAAGCTTTTGCCCTGGATGCACATTTTACATTGGAGCAGGTGGGCAGAAATGCCAAAGGCCACTTTATAAACTTTAACGGTACAGCCGGCATCTGGCGCAAGGAGTGTATCCTTGATGCCGGAAATTGGGAAGGCGATACCCTTACAGAGGATCTGGACTTGAGCTACCGTGCCCAGTTAAAGAACTGGAAATTCAAATATTTGGAAGACGTCGAGACTCCAGCAGAACTTCCTGTGGTTATAAGTGCTGCCCGATCTCAACAATTTAGATGGAACAAGGGCGGGGCCGAGAATTTTAGGAAATCCGTTTGGAGCGTTTTAAGCGCAAAAAATATTTCCTTGAAGACCAAATTCCATGGTGTAATGCACTTGCTCAACAGCTCCATGTTCCTTTGTGTCTTTATCGTTGCCTTTTTGAGCATTCCCATGCTTTACATTAAAAATATGTTTCCGCAATTGGGCTGGCTGTTCGAGCTGACTTCCTTCTTTATCTTAAGTACAGTCATTCTTTTTGTATGTTATTGGTTTACCTATAAAAGTATCCAAGGGAGCAGTTTTGACAATTTTGTCGACTATATAAAGATCTTCTTTACCTTTTTCTCTGTTGCCCTAGGTTTTTCCCTGCACAATTCCATGGCGGTATTGGAGGGGCATATGGGAAAACGAAGCGAATTTGTTAGAACTCCCAAATTCAACATAAATAATCTTACCGATTCTTGGAAAGGCAATAAATATTTGGCAACAAAACTATCGCCCAACATGATACTGGAGGCCCTATTGATGGTCTACTTCCTCTTTGGAATGTACAGTGCAGTACCATTAAATGATTTTGGACTATTCCCGTTCCATTTAATGCTATTCCTAGGTTTTGGATTTGTGTTCTTTAAATCGCTTACGGCAAAAGCCTAATTTCTTCCACTAGCGCCCGCCGGACAAAATTATTATGGCAGGCCAGCCCGAAAGATTCGTTCTGGCAGGCCAGCCCGAAAGATTCGTTCCGACAGGCCAGCCCGAAAGATTCGTTCTGGCAGGATTTTAATCTAGGCCGTGACATATAAAAAATGGTTGCCAAGTAGTACCGGCAACCATTTTTTATTGGTTTAAAAGCGTTGAAATTCTATGATAAAATCGGAATGTTTCCCTTCTTGCATTCTTCAATCATTTTTTCGGGCCAGATACTTGTTTGAATCTCCCCGATATGCGCTTTTTTCAGGAAAAACATACATAACCGGGATTGGCCGATTCCACCACCTATGGACAATGGAAGCTCATCATTGAGCAACATTTTATGCCACATCAATTCTTTCCTATTTTCTGCACCTTCAAGCGCTAATTGCTTATTCAATGCTTCCTTATCCACCCGAATTCCCATTGAGGAGATCTCGAATGCCTTTTCAAGTACCGGGTTCCATAGAACGATATCGCCATTTAACCCTTTTTGACCATTTTCAGCTTCAGTACTCCAGTCGTCATAATCCGGAGCTCTTCCATCATGTTTTTGTCCTTCCGGAAGTTGGGCCCCGATTCCAATTATGAATATGGCACCGTACTTTTTTGCAGCTTCCGTTTCCCTTTCATTTGGAGAAAGGTTAGGGTACAGTTCCGCCAACTCCTGTGAATGTATAAAAGTTATATTCTCAGGAAGAACGGGCTCCAATTGGGGATAACGTTCATATACAATATATTCGACCCTTCTAAAAATGCTATAAATTTTCGTTACAATATATTTAAGGAAATCGATATTCCTTTCTTCATTGTCGACGACCCTTTCCCAATCCCACTGATCCACATAAATAGAGTGTATATTTGAAAAAACTTCGTCCGGGCGTAAGGCATTCATGTCCGTATATACGCCATAGCCGGAATCAATTCCTAATTGAGCCAAAGCAAGTCTTTTCCATTTTGCGAGCGAATGAACAATTTCGGCTTCAACATCGTTCATTTCCTTTATTGGAAAGGTTACTGGACGTTCTACACCACTTAGATCATCATTAATTCCAGATCCCTTTCGTACGAATAACGGAGCAGTGATTCTTCTCAATCTCAATTCAGCGGATAAATTAAGCTCAAAAAAGTCTTTAATCAATTTGATCGCTTGTTCTGTCTCCTGCAAATTTATTTGCGGATAATATCCATTCGGGATTTGTAATTTATAACCCATTGTGTTAACGTGTGATTAGATTATTAGCGAGTCGCTGTTTTAAATAATATTTTTAGGCAAAAATGCAATAAACGGAAGGAATATCAAAGCAGGGCCGAATGAAAAGTAATGAAATACTTGAACGTATATAAATTATGCCATTCAAAATCCTAAATTAGCATCTATTTGCGGTAAAGCGTAAAATAAAGCCGCCAAGTACAAAAGTAAAGGCCAACCAATGAAGACAAACCCGTTTCAACTCCAAAACATAACCGTGATCAATTGTTTTATGGTTCTTTTTATCTTGAATTTTCAAGATTCAAAAGCCCAAACAGGCAATATTAAAGAATCAGATTATCAAAAAGTTGAAAATGCCGAACATGTTGTTGTCTATCACGAAGAAGGCAAATTTCTCGGATGGCCTGCAAATAACGGGGCATGGTCTGCAGATGGAGTGAATATGCTCGTTGGATTTACCCGTGGAGATTATGAACTTATTAAAGACAACCACAATATTGGAGGAAATCGGGTAAGCTGGCTGGCTCGAAGTACCGATATGGGGCAAACTTGGAAGGGGTATGATCCGGTCAATTATGTCGGCGACTTTGGAGACGAGCCGGAACTTATAACCTTAAAGAACCCTATAGACTTTTCCCGACCCCAATTTGCTATGCGTCTTGTGGGCACTTCCTACCATGGTGCCGAAGATGCGAGAGGTCACCTCTTTTTTTCCTATGATGCCGGAAAGTCCTGGAAAGGCCCCTATCGCCTGGGGGCCGATGATATCCGGGAATGGCCGGAACTGAAAAACACCTCGCTTACCAATAAAACAGAGTTAACCCCTAGGACAGATTATGTTGTGGAAGGAAAGGATCGGTGCCTTATTTTTATGTCTGTAAGGGAGAAGGGCAAATTTGGTACAGACAGACTTTTCTGTATGCGCACCGTGGATGGGGGAAGAACCTTTAAGTTCGTGGGCTGGGTGGTACCGCCTTTTGATGATAGCAAGGTAGATCATGCAGTAAAAGTTAAATTAGAAGAAGACAATGCCCAAAATCCACATCCAGATGAGTGCCGTGCCGTGATGTCTCAAACCATCAAACTTAAAAACGGGAAGTTGATCAGCGCAATGCGCCGAAGGTACAAGGATCACAATTGGGTCGATGCCTATGTTTCCGAGGATGGGGGCAAATCATGGACATTCCTGTCGGAAGTTGGGGATGCTGGAGCAGGCAATGGGAATCCTCCCGCACTCAATATAACTGACAAGGGACGCCTAGTTGCAATTTTTGGCAACCGAGAGGTGCCGGGGACTATGATGGTTGTTTACAGTGACAACGAGGGAGAATCCTGGAGCAAACCGAAGATCTTAAGAGATGGTTATGGTTCCGTTGATATGGAAACGATCGATCTTGGTTACCCCCAATTACTAAGAAGGAAAGATGGCAAAATGATTGCACTTTATTATTGGTCTACTAAAGATTGTCTGCACCATATTGCCGCAACGATATGGGATGGGGACAATTGAAAGAAATGGCTAATTTCCTTTATTTAACGTTCGGCTCTGGGAAATGAATAAGCAGGAGCATTGTGGGCCGCCGTCTGTTGTTCTTATTCAAGAAAGTGGGACTTTAGTAAAGGAATATGTCCTTTAACGGTTCGGATTAGCGCTGATATCAAAAGCGTTTAAAGAGATGAATATCCATTATCTTTAGAAGAAACAGAAAACATTACGATCCCCCCTACCGCTAGTTTGCAGCGAGCGACACCTTCTTGGAGGCGGATGCGGTACTTGCACTTGCATTTAGTTCAATTTGTGGGGCATCTTCTCCATAAACATCCTTTACGATCTGGTATAGGTCGGGAATAACGGTCCTCGCAATTTTGGAGTTGCAGTTCATAAGGACACAGATTCCTAGATCGGCCTCAGGATAAACAGCAATTTCATTCCTGTAATCGTTAACGCTCCCCCCATGGTGCCAAATGGTTTTCTCTTCAGTGGCATCGTCCTCCACAAATTTATGGATCCTCCATCCCAAACCATAATACGATTTTAAATGACCAGGCCATCGCTGATAATATTTAACGTGACCCGGAATTTCAATAATTGGGTTAAAAACTTCCTCCAGGGCGGCGGCATTCATTACCTCTGGGTCATGCCCCAACAAAAATCGCATCCATTTGGCCATATCATCTGCACTGGAGCTGATGCCCCCGGCGGCAATGGCATTGTAATAATCATTTTTTAGGGATGACATTTTCCATCCGTTCCGTCTTTTTACATATGGCATGGCAACATTCCTTAAATGCTCCAAGGTTTCATAATCCATGGAGGTACTACACATACCCAGAGGCGTTAATAACCTATTGTTCATTAACGTTGTCAATTTTTTACCGGTCGCCTTGCTCATCATTTCCCCGCTTAGGGCGAACATCGCATTCTGGTAGCTATACATTTCACCCGGCTTGGCAACGGGTTCCACATCCTTAAAACGTGTGGCAATATCCTGCAATGGCAACCCAGCCTCTATGAGATTGGTAAAACTGTGATACGGGGTTCCCGAAGTTTGTGATAAGATATTTTCCAGGGTAATTTTAGAAGTGTTTTCCTGATCTCCAAGTTCAAATTCTGGCAAGTAATCCACAACCTTGGAAGACCAATCCAATTTGCCCTCATTCTTTACCTCAGCGGCCAAAACTCCTGCAAATCCTTTGGAAAGTGAACCGAGCCTAAAAACGGTTTCCCCGTCTACCCTATAATTTTGATTGCTATTTCTTTTGCCGAATCCGTCCGAGAACACTATGGAATCACCCTTCACGACACTAACACCAGCACCAACCACATCGCCAGTTGCAATTGCCTTATCAAAGTAAATTTTGAGCGCCGCTTTCAAATTATGTTGAAGCAATTTGTAGCGCTGCACCTCCCTTTGATCGATCAAAGATTTTTTGGGTCCGGCAGCTGAAATTGCCGCCTTGTTCTTCGGATCGGTTTCTGGTTTTGTTGCACTTAAGGATAAAGCAAAAATTATAAGAATTAAAAGCGTAGATCCTACCAAGATTTTAAATCGCTGCATAGGTAAATTTAGGGTTCAGTTTTTTATGTATAAGGCCAAAATATAGGATTGAATACAATAACAACGTTGAAATAAATGATTTATTAGGCAATTTTCCAATTTTTATTCCAATAATTTGGTTCCCTTCCATTGCCACATGTACAAACTTGCCGTTGTTCGATAGGGTCGCCAAGGTTCGGCAACATCCAATAATTTTTTGCGGAGTGCTTTTCCTTTCCAGTCTTCCAATTGGTAAAGTTCAATAATACTCGCCTTTACTACCAGGTCGTCCAAGGGAAGAATATCGGGCCGTTCCAGGGTAAACATAAGAATCATCTCTACCGTCCACCGGCCAACTCCCTTTATTTGTGTAAGCAATTCGATGATACTTTCGTCCGATCGATCATCCCACGAGGTTTCCATCAGCTTATTTTCCAGGAAAAAATTTGCGGTATTCCGAAGATAGGCCGCCTTCTGACGGGAGAGGCCCACCTCCCTCAATTTTTCCAATGGCAAAGTGACCAATTTGGAAGGATCCGGGTATTGATCAGGGAACAAATCCAAAAACCGATTGTGGATTGCGGTTGCCGAAGCACCGGAAAGCTGTTGAAAACTAATGGACCTCAAGAGGGCCTCGTATACCGATGGTTGTGCCGTTCTGTCCCGCAGAGTACATTTATTGATCAACATCTTCAGTATCGGATCCTGGGACAGGTGGTTTAAAATTTCCTTAGGCGGTGTCATTCAATAATTTAATTTTTTAACCCGAGCACTTTATCGTGGTTTGGCCTTGCCTTTGTCCCTGCTCCCGTAGATCCCCCATAGTTTCTTACGGCGTCACCCGCATCCAGCCCAAAAGATCGTCCGGCCATGGAGTCTACTATTACTTTTGAATTTTTAATGGAATCCGTATCCTCCATTGCATTTTTGGCATCCCTTTCCGAGGAGGTTTTTTTGCAGCTAAAAATGAATAACGCTATGCCCAATATTCCGAGTCTGATAATATTCGTCATTTTTGGATAAGTTAGTCCATAAATTTATAAAAACTTGAACAACGAGAAATCTAAAAACCCATATTCCTGTAATCCATAACCTATGAATTATGAGCGGTTAAATTTGGACATATTCAATTTTTGGGTTTAGCTTGGGTATTATGCGGGAAAAATAAGGATTAGAAAATAATTAATCCCTGAAAATCAAACGATTAACAGGGATTAAAGTACTCGAGGCGGGACTTGAACCCGCACGACCAGATGGTCACAGGATATGGTAATATTACAGGTGAGTCAATCCCATAAATATGCAACAAAAATTTTATCGCCATTCATCTATTATTTCGAATATCCAATATCACGGTAACTTTAGGTTGCAGGGCACCAATATGTAATCCCAGAAATTTATACCAGTCTTAAAAATTCTAAATGACATGAAATTTAAGGGAAGGCTTCCCCATTTCAAATGTTTTACTGTCCCAACATTCGGCACATACTTAATCGCACTGAATTGTCTATTGTGATTAATACAGTTTTTACTAGCATTTTGAGCCAATCAGAAGGGAGGGATATAAACCTTTTCCGAAAATCTTCATTTTAACATTTGGCAAATGAATCAAAATTTACAGAATTTGAATCAAATGTACCAGAATGTCGAATTCTACATTCTTAATTTTAACCTTATTAAAATTTTACATCAAGGGACCATCCGCCCACTTTTAAGGCGGTTGCACAGAAAATCCCCCCATAGGTAGAAATTGATTAAATCCTAAAGTCGTACTTCCAACGGCTATGGTTGTTAAATTGAAATCCAAAATAGCTTAGGAGAAGCCTATCCCCTACCATAGACAAATCAATGGCAACGGTTCTAAGTATGGTTAAATAACAAATCGTATAAAACTGCGATACTCCAGATAAAACTCTGTGTTATTTTTAAAATAAAGAATACGATAAATAACTGAAAAATGGGAGGTTTTAAGAAGAATGAATTTCACATAGCCAAGCCGTTTTCATCTGACTTTGCAACTCTTTATTAACCATTTAAATATCAATGTCATGTTTAATCACACTAGAACTAAAATCGCCCCGACAAAACGAGTTCTTGATGTACTCGCATTATTAACGGTCCTATTCGCCCTTTTAATTGGACCGATTGGCTGCACCTACGATCCCGGCACTCCTTCTACCCCTAATAAAAACTGTAATTCCAAGATGGAGCCAGGCCCTGCCCAAATTTTAGCATCTGGCCTTAAGGGTGCCTCTGGAAGTACCGTTGGGCCTGATGGAGCACTATATGTCACCGAAGGCGCGACGGGCGAAATATCCCGAATTGACCCAAAAACCGGTGCTGTAACTACCTTTGCCACCGGATTGCCACCTTTGATCCCCGGGGTTGGAATAGGCGGTGCATATGATGTTGCATTTTATAATGGAACCGCCTATGTCTTGGTAACGCTTGTCGGCACGGATGTTGGCGGAAAAGATGTAGTTGGTATATATCGTATAGACGGGTCAGATAGCCATACTATCATCGCGGACATTGGCGAGTTTAACATTGCCAACCCTCCGAGTACCGATTTTTTTGTTCCAACTATTGAGAGCTATCGCGACGGTTTTCTTGTTACGGACGGCCATTTCAACCGCGTACTACACGTTACCTGCGACGGTAAGATCAACATCATAAAGTCGTTCGACAATATTGTTCCAACCGGTCTGGCGTTATCGGGCAACAAAATATACATGGCGGAAGCTGGTGCCACTCCCCACAATCCAGAAGATGGCAAGGTGGTGACATTTGTCCCAAAATCGCCCAACGTTAGGACCCTAGCTACAGGAGCCCGCCTACTTGTCGATGTAGAGTTTAACTGCGGCCATACCCTTTACGCGCTTTCGCAAGGGGTTTGGGACGGTATAGCTCCGGGCTCTCCGGCAAAGCCTGATACAGGCTCATTGGTAAAAGTCAATAAGGATGGAACATTTACCGTAATCGCGGATGGGCTCGATAGACCTACTTCGCTCGAGTTCATCGAAAACACCGCGTACATCATTACACTTACAGGTGATGTGTGGACTATTGATAACGTAAGTGGACCACCACTGGGGCACTGACACTGAATTCATCCAATTTATTTAATATCTCATTCAATTTGAATTAAAAAAAATTGAATTCGTAAATATTAGTGAAGCCAACATATCGACTAAATAAACTAAAAAACCTCTGTAAATCAATTGATTTACAGAGGTTTTCGTACTCGAGGCGGGACTTGAACCCGCACGACCAGATGGTCACAGGATTTTAAGTCCGGCGTGTCTACCAATTCCACCACTCGAGC